>Ga0210407_10000176_pt1 | contig 78109 bp, 67 predicted proteins | sample IncBWC27MmetaG_FD_150860 | JGI IMG/M metagenome (GOLD analysis project Ga0210407, IMG submission 150860) | Forest soil microbial communities from Barre Woods Harvard Forest LTER site, Petersham, Massachusetts, United States - Inc-BW-C-27-M | ecosystem: Environmental > Terrestrial > Soil >...
ACCACCGCGTCCGAGTGCGCACGGGTCCTGCGAAAAGCGGGCGCAGAAAAAGTTTGGGTCGCGACCGTGGCGCGTACTTTGAAACATTCGGGGAAGAGTACGGTTTCGTTCGCTGTAGGCGATCCGGATTTCGAGACCGTGGCGCGGGCATCGTAGAACTGGAAAAGAGCAAATGGGGTCGTACCGGCACAATTCTGTGGTGGAAGACGGGCACTCGGTTGCCGGCGCGTTCGGAATCCGCACGTCAAGTGACGGCCACGCTCTGCACGCACCCGTCCTGGTGCTGAATGCTTCGTATGAGCCCATCAATATTTGCGCCGCCCGCCGCGCGATTGTGCTGGTATTGAAGGGCGTAGCCATGGCGGAGGAAGAGAACGGACATTTCCTGCACGCGGCGCGCTTCACGTTGCGGGTACCATCGGTCATACGGCTGCTGGAGTATCGCCGCATCCCGCATCAGACACGGGCTTTGTCGCGGAAAAATATCCTGCTGCGCGACCGTAATACCTGCCAGTACTGCGGGGAGATTGTGTCGTCAGGCGACCTGACGCTCGACCACGTGGTGCCGCGGTCGCGCGGGGGAGCCTCCAGTTGGGAGAACCTGGTCGCCTGCTGCCATTCCTGCAACCGGCGCAAGGGAAACCAGTTTCCTCTCGAAGCAGGCATGAAGCTGATGCGCGAGCCTCACGCCTTCAATCTGCACACTAGCCGGCACATCATGCGATTGATGGGGCGGTCGGACGATAAGTGGCGGAAGTATCTTTTCTATTAGCTGTCAGCTTTCAGCCGTCAGCTCTCAGCTAAATCACTCACCAACAACTTGTCATTCCGAACCCGCGCAGCGGGAGAGGAACCTGCTGTTCGCCGGCGACGTCAACGCCGTCTCGGAATGACGAGGGTTATCGGGCTGGTTTAGCTGAAGGAGAGCTGACGGCTGAAGACTTCTTCACTGCGGCTTCTGCTCGTCCTTCGGCGTTTCATCCGGAGCCTGGTCCTTGGGCAATTCCTTGCCTTCGTAAATCACCTTCACCTTGGAACCGAAGCGCTTGTAGTCGGTGTACTTGACGACCTCGCGGATGTGTACATCCGAGATCGTACCCTGGCGGAAATGCAAAGTGTCATCGGCAAGGGTGTATGCGGGAAACCAATACTGGCCGTCCACCTGTTCACGCCAGGTGGTGAATTTGGGGAAAAGGTTTTCGTTGTTTTTCTTGTGGGTCTCAGGGACCGTTTTCCCGGACGTCTTCACGATCTGGAAATCCTGATCGTCCACCCAGATCCGTCCCTGAAAGTAGAGCTTCTTGGGTTCGAATTTCTTGGGCGCCACATCGAAAACATAGCAATGCAGTTCGTCTTCCTGCTGCTGACCCACGTAGAGGACGTCGTATTCAGGAATGTCTTCCGAAGTCATCACGAAGGGCATCAGGTGGCGCAGGCTCTGAATGTCCTCGGGCATCATGATGATCGCGGTCAAGGTATTTTGCGGAGCAAAGACAACGTTCTCCAGGTGCTTTCCCTGGTTGTCGTAGGTGACGTCGAAGACCTCGTTGTATTCCCCAGTTACGGTGTCTCCATCGAGCGTCTGGACGCGCACGTTCTGGCGGAAGGTGTAATTGTCGCGCGCCTCTTTGAATTCTTTTTCCTTGGCGGAAAACTTAAGGATGATTTCCGCCGAGGTAGTTTCTTTCGGAGGATCGGAAGTGAGCGGGCCCTCCTGGGAAAAGGCAACAGAAAGCAAGGTCAGAACGGCGGCAAGAAGCGGCAAAGTTTTGTGGATGATTTTCATGATCAGATCGCGAAAGCCCCGTGCGGGGCCTCATCTAGATATTAGATGCAGCAAAAATAGGATTCTACTGCCTTTGTTTTGCGGCTGGCGGTGCCGCCTGCGGGCCGTAAAAACGCCGGTCGATTCAGCTTGCCCGACCTACGGTGCGCATTTGTAGTCACTGGCTTTGACCGTCCCCTTGATGTGCACGTCGGCGATCGGAAAATGCAGCATATCGTCAGTCGAGGAATAGGTTGGAAACCAGTATTTGCCGCCGATGACCTCGCGGTAGGTAGTGAATTTGGGGAAGAGGTTCTGGCCTTTCTTCTTTTGAAGCAAGTCGGGCGCTGACTTGCCGGTCATTTTGACGATCTGCAAATCGCGATCGTCCACCCAGATTCGCCCCTGGAAATAGCGGTGGTTCTTTTCCATCTGCTTGGGAGCGACGTCGAATACGTAGCAGTGCAAGTCGTCTTCCTGCTGCTGGCCGACGTAGGAAACGTTGTACTCGGGAAGTTCGTCGGTGCTGAGCGTGAAATACAGGCGGCTCTCGATGTCTTCCGCGTCTTCCGGGCTTAGCTTCATCGTAGGCTGGGGCGCGAGGACTATCGTCTTGACCTTCTTTCCGCTATCGTCAAGCCGCACGTCGGCGATCTGCTGATACTCCTGGGTAACCGAGTCGCCGTCGAGGACTTGCATTTTTACCGATTGGCGATAGGTACATTTCTTGCGCGCGCTCTTGAATTCTTTTTCCTTGGCGGTGAATTTCTGGATGATCTCTTGCGGGGTCGTCCCCTTGGGAAGGCCAGTCTCGAGGGGCCCTTCCTGGGAAACGGCGAGCGGAGCTAAGGCGCAACAACCGACGATCAGCCAAAGAATAATTCGTGCGTGTCTCATGAGCGTTCTGATTTACTGCCGTCCAGAGTATTTCAGATTTTACACGCGGCGAAAGCGCTGCGGGTGATTGCGCCGAGATCACAGCAATGAACATCGTAGCGATGAACCAAGAGTCTCCTGCGCCAGGGGTCGTATTTGCGCAACTTTTCCGCGGATTGGTTGTAAGATGGCCTCATTTGCCGATGAGCCCCGCCTCCCGCGCTCCCGCCGCTGAACCGCTGCCCGCTTTGCAACAGGAGATTGCGCGCCTGGCCGCGCTGCCGCAAGTGCGCTCGGCCATGGAATGGTTTCGAGATCAGGAAGCGCAGTTCACGCGCTGGCAATTGGAGGTGGCGCGGATTGCGGCGCCGCCGTTTGGCGAGCAGGCCCGCTCGGACTGGCTGGCTGAGCAGTTTGCCGCGTTAGGTCTGGGTTGCATCGAGCAGGATAGTCTTGGAAACGTTTTCGGCTCGCAGGCCGCGGTGGGCGCCTCGTGTGTTTCCATAAGCGCTCATCTCGACACTGTATTCCCCGCCGGAACTTCCATGGATGCTCGCCAGCAAGGCCGAAAACTACATGGGCCAAGCGTTTCCGACAACTCGGCCGGAGTCACGGCGGTGCTTGCGCTGGCGGCGGCGGTGGTACGATTCGGACTTCTGCAGGGCAATTCAACCCCAACCTCTCTGTTGTTTATCGGCAACGTGGGCGAGGAGGGGGAAGGCGATCTGCGCGGTATGCGCAACATTTTTACCGACTCGCAATGGAAAGATAAGATCACGGCCAGTGTTGTAATCGACGGTGCGGGCACCGACACCATCGTCGCCGAGGCTCTGGGCAGTCGGCGATTTGAAGTGACTCTTCGCGGGCCGGGTGGGCATTCCTGGAGCGACTTTGGCGCGCCTAATCCCATCGTGGCCCTGGCCCGGGCAATTCATCTTTTTTCGCAGACCCGAGTTTCGTCGTCGCCGAAAACTACTTTCAATATCGGTGTGATTCACGGTGGCACCTCAGTGAATTCGATTCCCCAATCGGCCAGCATGCGGGTGGATATCCGGTCGACCTCGGCCTTTGAAATCGAGCGCCTGGAGTTGGAATTGCGCAGCGCGGTCGAGCATGCGACCGAGGAAGAAGAAATTCGCAGCGCGAATGACACTTCGTTGCGTAGTGCGGAACTGGAAGCGGAAATTCTCGCCATCGGCAACCGGCCCGCGGGCGAACTGCCACCTAACGCTTGCATCCTGCAAATTGCGCGCGCGGTTGACGCCTACCTGGGCAATACGGCGAAGGTGCAACGTGCCTCCACCGATGCCAACATTCCGATCTCCCTGGGCCGCGAGGCCATCGCGATCGGCGCGGGAGGCGCAGGCGGCGGAGCCCATACGCTGCACGAGTGGTTCGACCCCGCAGGCAGAGAACTTGGCCTGAGGCGCATTCTGCTGATTGTTCTTGCTCTGGCCGGGACGGTGAAATGATTCACAAATTCTGCTTCTTAATCCCGGCGATTCTTTTTGTTACTGGCGCGGGTTCGCAAACCCCGGCTTCCGCCGTCAAGGCCGACACCATTTACATTCATGCCGACATTTACACCGGGGTCGCGGGAACATCCTCTTTCCACGAGATTCAACGGGCGCAGGCCCTGGCCTTGCGCGGTGATCGCATCTTGGCCGTGGGAGATGAGGCCGACATCCTGAAGCTGAAGGGGCCGGCGACGACGGTAATTAACCTTAAGGGACATTTCGTGATGCCCGGGTTCAACGACGCGCACATGCACCTCACAAATGCCGGCTTCAAGAAGCTCACCGTTGATCTGACGGGCACGAAGTCGCTCGAAGAATTCCGCCAGCGGATTCGCAAGCGGGTGGAAACGGCGGCGCCTACGGAATGGATTGTCGGATCCGGCTGGGATGAAACCCTGTGGCCGGTAAAGGAACTTCCGTCGCGCTGGGACATTGACGAAATCACCACTGACAACCCGGTGTACATGGAGCGTATTGACGGGCACGTTGCCGTCGCCAATACGCTGGCGTTGAAATTGTCGCGCGTGACCTTGGCCAGCAAAGATCCAGACGGCGGCGAGATCGGGCGCGATGCTACCGGGCAGCCTGACGGAATCCTCCGCGAGACCGCGAAGGAGATGGTCAAGTCCGTGATCCCCGCACCCACGCCCGACAAGCGGCGCCAGGCCATCGAGGCCGCGTTGCAGGACATCGCGCGCTCCGGCGTCACTTCGGTGCAGGACAATTCGGATTCGGAGAATGGCGACGCTTACTGGGATGACTTCCAGATCTTCGAGCAGTTGGAGCGCGAAGGAAAGTTGACGGCCCGCATTTCCGAATGGATCCCGTTTGCCGAATCCGTCGAGACTCTGAAGCAGCGCCGCGACGCCCATCCCCAGAGCGACAACATGCTGCACATTGGAATGCTGAAGGCTTACCTGGATGGCTCGTTGGGGTCGCACACCGCGGCCATGTTGCAACCTTACTCTGACGACGCGTCCAACTCTGGTATTTCACGATTCGATCAGACCAAGCTGAACCAGATGACGGCAGATCGCCTGGCCGCTGGATTTCAGATTGGGTTCCACGCCATCGGCGACAAGGCAGTGCAGATGGGGCTGGATGCTTTCGCCGAGGCAGAGAAAGCGGCCCACACGAAGGGAATGAAGGCGCGCGACGGGACGGAGAACTATCGCCTGCGCATCGAGCACGCGCAAGCCACGAATCCGTTGCAGGTGGTACGGTTTCGCGAATTGAAGGTGATCGCCTCCATGCAGCCGAGTCATCTATTGAGCGACATGCACTGGGCGCCGGCGCGGCTGGGGCCGTCGCGGGCGGCCCATTCCTACGCGTGGGCGGAATTTCTAAACCATCGAGTCGCGCTGGCCTTCGGCACGGATTATCCGGTCGAACCAGTGGCGCCTTTTCGCGGACTTTACGCTGCAGTCACGCGTAAGAGCGAAGACGGCAAGCAGGAATATTTTCCTGAGCAGAAGCTGACCATTGAGCAAGCGATTGCGGCCTATACCACGGGTTCTGCCTACGCGGAATTCGCGGAGAGAGATAAGGGGCTTCTCGCTCCAGGAATGCTGGCCGACTTCGTAGTTCTCGACCGCGACCTGACTGCGATCCCCCCGCCGCAAATTCTCGGTACCCGGGTGCTGCGAACCGTGCTCGGCGGAAAAACCGTGTACGAAGCGAACTAACCGGGCTCTCGCTGCGTGTCTTCATCTCTATCTCTGCTGGACGGCGGCGCCTAGTTCGCGCTATCGTTTTCACCTGCTCTTCGTCTAAGATTATTTGCCCGTTGTGGAGGAAACTGATGCGCCGGACTACGCCCGCAATCCTGACTGCGACTTTTTTTCTAACTGGATTCGCCCTCTCCCAGGCGACCTTGCCCAAAACTCCGGTCCGCGAAGTCACCGAAGATTATTTCGGTGCCAAGGTGACCGACCCCTACCGCTGGCTGGAGAACACCAGCGACGCCGAAGTGGTGGCGTGGATGAAGGCACAAAACGATTACACCCGCGCGGCCCTGGCGAAGATTCCCGGCCGCGACAAGCTGGCCGACCGCATCAAGCAACTCGACAATGCCGGCCCGACCGTCTCCGGCGTGCAGGTCTGGGGTGGACACTACTTTTATCTGGAAGCAGAACCGGGGTCCGACAACCGCCGCCTGTACGTTCGCGACACAGTGAATGCTCCCGAGCGCCTGCTGGTAGATCCGGAGAAACTGACCACGCCGGACGGTAAGCATTTCTCCATCGATTATTTTGCACCCTCGCTGGACGGCAAGTACGTTGCCTATGGAATTTCTCCCGGAGGCTCCGAGGAAAGCGTGCTTCATGTCCTCGAAACCGCCACAGGCACGGCATTGAGCGATGTGATTGATCGCGCACAGTTCGCATCGCCGGTCTGGCTGCCGGATGGCAAGTCATTCTTCTTCACCCGCACGCAAAAACTCGGCTCCGATTCTCCTCCAACTGCCAAGTACCAGAAGTTGAAGGTTTACCGGCACACGTTGGGGAACGATCCGGAAAAAGACCCGCTGATTTTCGGATACGAGGTGAGTCCGAATGTAAAAGTTCTGGAAGACGACTTTCCCGTATTACTTTACTCGCCCGCCGCGCCCAAGTCCCTGGTCGCGCTGGTGATTCACGGGGTGAAGAACGAAAAGGATTTGTATGTTACTTCGTTCGATGACACCCCGACGCCGAACACCGCCTGGAAAAAGGTTGCGGACGATTCCGATGACATCACCGCTCTCGACGTCTATGGCGATGACCTGTTCTTGCTCTCGCACAAAGATGCTTCGCGCTACAAAGTCCTGCGCACCAGCCTCTCGAATCCAGACCTGGCGAAAGCCGCGCTGGTTGTGCCTCCCAGCGAAGTTGTGGTCATCAATGTTTCGGCCGCCGCAGATGGGCTTTATATTCAGGACCTCGATGGCGGGATCGGCCGGTTGCGACGCCTTTCTTACGGCTCCGGAAACGTCGAACCGGTGAAGCTGCCGTTTGACGGAGCGATTCAGTCCCTATTCACGAATCCGACGGAAAAGGGCGCGTGGCTGGAACTGACCAGTTGGACGAAGTCTCCGCTGTGGTATGCGCTGAAAGCCGATTTTAAGATTGAAGACACCGGACTGGTGCCTCCATCGCCGGTTGATTTCTCGGGCATCGTATCAGAGGAGGTTAAGGCCAAGAGCGCGGATGGAACCATGGTTCCGCTGTCCATCATTCATAAAAAAGGCATCGCGAGGGACGGTTCGAATCCAACCTGGCTTGAAGGTTACGGCGCTTACGGAATTACACTGGACCCGGGCTTTCGTGCCACCTGGCTGGCGTTCTTGGAAAAGGGTGGGATTTACGCCATCTCTCATGTGCGCGGAGGCGGAGAATACGGCGAAGACTGGCACACTGGCGGACAGAAGCTGACCAAGCAGCACACGATTGACGATTTTCTCGCCGCCGCACAGTATCTGATCGAAAACAAGTACACGTCGCCGGCGAAGCTGGTGGGTGAAGGCACCAGCGCAGGAGGAATCACTATTGGCGGAGCGATTACGCAACGCCCGGACCTGTTCGCCGCGGCTTTTGTCCGCGTCGGCGATTCCGATTCGATGCGCTCGGAACTGATGGCCAGCGGCCCGGCCAACATCCCCGAATTCGGCACCGTGAAAGATGCAGATGGATTCAAAGGACTGTACGCGATGGATGCGTATCAGCACGTGAAACCGAATGCGTATCCGGCCGTGCTACTCACCACCGGAGTAAACGATCCGCGAGTCGCACCCTGGCAGGCGGCGAAGATGACGGCGCGGCTGCAGGCCTCAACCACGAGCGGGAAGCCGGTGCTGTTGCGCGTTGACTATGACGCGGGGCACGGCCTGGGTTCGACTAAAACCCAGCGCGACGTGGAACTGGCTGACGAGCTGGCGTTTTTGTTGTGGCAGACCAGCGTGGCGGGGTTTCAACCATAACTCGTGTGGGCCGGACACTCCTGTCCGGCTGCTTGCATTGGCAGTGCCCCATCGGAAAAGTGAGAGGCCCGAGGTTTTCTATCTCGGGCCTTTTCTTTACCGCAGCCTTTCTTTACCGGAAAGGCGCGGACAAGAGTGTCCGGGCCACACGGGCTATGCGGGGAGCAGCATCCCTTTTTCCAGATGACGGGTTACGTGCGCGTACGAGGCGGCGTGGGGGTCGTGCGTGACCATCACTACCGTCTTGTGGAAGTCTTCGTTCAGGCGTTTCAGGATTTCCAGGACGTCCGTTGCGGATTGGCTGTCGAGGTCGCCGGTGGGCTCGTCCGCCAGCAGCAACGTGGGATCGCTGACGATGGCACGGGCGATGGCGACGCGTTGCTCCTGTCCGCCGGAGAGTTGCTTGGGCAGGTGGTGAACGCGGTCTTCGAGTCCGACGAGTTTGAGCGCGGTCATCACGTGATCTTTTCTTTGCTGAGCATTCAATTTCGTCAGCAGCAGCGGCATCTCGACGTTCTCAAATGCGGTCAGCACCGGGATCAGATTGAACGTCTGAAACACGTAGCCGATGTGCTCGTTGCGCCACTTCGCCGACTGGGCGTCATTGAACTTAAAAATATTCTGCCCGAGAACAAGTAGCTCGCCCGCCGTCGGCCGGTCGATGGCCGCGATCATATTCAGCAGGGTCGTCTTGCCGGAGCCCGACGGCCCCATCAGCGCGACGAAGTCTCCGCCGGCAATTTCAATGGAAACGTTGTCGAGCGCGGTGACCTGAAATGCGTCGCGCTTGAAAATCTTGCTGACGTTTCGCGCCTGGACCACTTTGGTTGCGGTAGCAACGTTGTTTGCGATAGCTGTGCTCATAACTATGACTGTCCCTTGATCTTAATTTTGTCGCCGTCCTTCAGAGTCGGCGGCGCTGTGGAAATCACATCTTCGCCGCCATTCAAGCCGTCCACCAGAAATCCGCCGCTGCGTTGCGAAATGATCTTCACGTCGCGTTTCATGGCCTTACCGTCGAAGGCAATGAGCACGAATTTGTTTCCGCCAGCATCGCGCACGGCCGTGCTGGGAACGAATGCCCCGGTCGGCTGCTGGGTGCCTGCGACTTTGTTTTCATCCGCCAGAAAATGCACGGTGGTGTTCATCTCCGGGCGCAGGTGCGAGTCGGGATTCAGAATTTGCACTTTGACTTCCACCGTCGCTTTCTGGCGGTTCGCTTCGGGGGAGATCTCCGCGATCGCGCCATTCCAATGCAGCTCGGGGAACGCGTCCACGGTTACGATGGCCTTGGTGTGTGGACCGAGCTTCGAAAAATCATCCTGCGCAATGTCGAGATCGGCCTGAATGTCGTCAAGGTCTGCAAGAGAAACCACGGACCCGGCAGCCAACTGTGAAATGATGAGTTCGCCTTTTTCAGCGGTGCGGTCGAGGATGGTGCCATTCACCGGGGCGCGAATCACGGTCGCGTCCAGCAGCGACTTGGCGTAGGCTTCCTGGCCCTCGGCTTGAGTCAGCGCGCCTTTGGCGCGTGCGATCTCCTCGGCGCGAGGCCCCAGCTTCGAAAGCTGCGACACTTTATCCAGCGAGTTCACGCGTTGCTGGTCGGCTTCGTACTTGCCGGTGGCATCGTCGAGCGCCTGCCGGGAAACTACCCCTTGGTTGGCAAGATCGCGGGTGCGGTCGAGAGTCAATTTGTCATCGGCCAGGGTGGCGCGGGCTTCATCCAGATTGTGCTGCGCCTGCGCGATTTCTTCCGGACGCGAACCGTGCTGCAGTTCGTCAAGGTATGCACGCGCACTGTCGGCGGAGCCCCGAGCCTGGTTGTATTGAGCGCGAAATTCGTCATCCTCCAAACGAACCAGTACCTGACCTTCTTTTACTTTGTCGCCCTTTTCGACGCCGATCCATTTCACGCGGCCGGTCACTTTCGAGTTCACGCTAATCTGGTGGTGAGGAATGATGTAGCCGGTCGCGCTCAGAATGGTCCCGCCAACTTCGCTGCTCTCGACGGAGGCGCGAGTCACTTCGACCTCCGGAGCGTCCGGGCCAAACAGACGATAGCCCAATGCGGCCAGACCCAGCAGCGCCACCACGGCGATGCCAATAACGATGTAATTGCGGGCCCAGGGGGAGCCTTCGCCTTCCGGCGGAACCGCGGAGCGGTCGATCCGCAAACTTTTTAAGTCGTCATGTTTGGTATCAATTCCCATGTTCGTTTCTGCCTAACCTCGAAGAGCGTTAAGAATATTTTGCCGGGCCGCGTGCCAGGCCGGCGCGATGCCGCCTAATAATCCCATCACCACCGCAAAGGCGACTGCCCAGCCCATCACTACCGGCGTCATCTGCAGCCTGAACACAACCTCGCTGAAGGTGGTCTGATTTTGCGTGCCAGTGGTCATGCCATTGAACGGCAGCATCAGCAGGATTCCAACCGCTGCACCCAGCAACGACAACAAAACAGCTTCGAAAACAAATGAAGTCAAAATGCTCGGGCGCGAAAATCCAATCACGCGCAGAGTCGCGATCTCGCGCGAGCGGTATGCGACCGCAGCGTACATCGTATTCATTGCGGCGAAGCTCGATCCAATGGCCATGATTACCGCCACAACTATGCCTATGAACCGGATGACCGCGCCGGAACTGGTCTGCTTGGCGTAATATTCGGTCTCCAAAGCGCCGTCGAGCTTCAGCCGCTGATCGTCGCTCACCCGGTTCTTCAATGCCTGGGCTGATACTGCGTCAGTCGCGCGCATGTAGGCCGAGCTGTAAACCCCCTGACGATCGAAATCGGAGTTCATCTGATTAACATCACCCCAGATTTCCGACTCGTAGGCGGTACCACCCGCGTCGAAGACCCCGACAACCTGCCAGAGGCCTTTGCCAAACTCCATGGTGTCTCCCACGTTGGAATGCAGGAAGCGTTTATGAATGCTGTCACTGACCACCACTTCGCGCTGGCCCGGCGTAAACCACCGGCCTTGGGCGAGCTTCACGCCACCGCGGAGTTCAAGACCGTCTTGCATCATGCCGCGCACCGAAACATTGACCTCGCCGGAGCCGTCGGAACGGGGCAGCACGATCACGACTACGGTTTCGCCCGAAACCAGTGGGTCGCCGTGGCTGTCTTTCGCAATGCCCGGCAAAGTCTTGAGGACGGGAAAATCTTCCGCCGGGAATGGGCCCGTCAGTTCGCTGGTCGATCCCTTGCGCAGCACCATGACGTTGAGCGCGTTGCCACTGGTCTTGAAGGCGCGGTTCAGGCCGGCCAGCAGCGCCATGATGAAGAGCGCCGTGGTCACGGTCAGCGCAATGCCCAGCGCGGTCATGATGGTGAGGCTCTTGCGCAGTCGCAGGTTGCGAATGTTGTAGCTGATGGGGATTGCCATAAGTTTCCGTTAGCCGATGTGGCGCAAGCCCTCCACAATTCCTAGCTTCGAGGCGTGATACGCCGGAACCAGCGCACTGAAGAAACCCATCAGCGCCGCTGCCGCCCAGGCCACCAGCATGGTCGCGGGTTCGACCTTCAAAGCGCCGGCAAAGCCGCCGGCCTTAGCCGCTCCCATACCAAGAAGCAGCGCAACCAGTGAACCGCCGATTCCGCCAATAAGCGCCAGCACCACAGCTTCGCCCACGAACAGACTCAGCACGGTCCGCCGCGTGAAGCCCAGCGTCTTCAGGACCGCAACTTCTCGCGTTCGTTCGCGGATGGACATGGCCATGGTGTTTGCCGAAACCAGAAGTATCGCGAATACCACCGCGCCGCAAATGCTCAGGATGAAAGCTTTCACGTTGCCAAGCATTGCTAGGAATCCGAGCTGGAAAGCCTTCTCGGTCTCAGTCTTGGTGGGCTGCGGCGAGCTGTGGAAAGTTTCGTCAACCGCGGCCTGAACCTTCGGAACATCCTGCGGAGACTTCGCCAAAATCGTGTAGAAGCCGTTTACGCCCTTCAAGAACGGCACCGCCTCTTCCACATATTTCTGGTTGTAGTAGAGCGAACCGGTGTCTTCTGGAGCGGTGTAAAAGCCACGGATATTCAGCTCCAAATCCACCGGGAATATTGTCCCAAGGATGATGATTTTCTGTCCCAGCTTCCAGCCCATTTTCTGTGCGAGGTGGGTGTCCACGACGCAGCCGGCGCGGTCATGCTGCCAGGCGGTGACTTCGTCGTCGGTAATTTTCCAGTCTTTATAGACCTGAAAGAACTCGTCGGGATCGGTGCCGAACTGCGCGAAGAAGTTGTTTGACTTGTCGTCCTTGTACTTGCCGCCAAACCAGTTGCCGGGGACGACGTTCGCTACTCCGGGAATGGCGCGGATTTTCTCTCGGTAGTAGCTGGGCATCTCAAACACCAGCGAAACCTTGTGCCGGGTCACCAGGCGCAGGGCCGAAACCGGGGTCCCCTTGCTCAGGTAGAAATTCTTCCAGATGGCCATCATCAGCGTAAGCAAGAGCAGAGAAAAGCCGATGCTCAGCACGGTGAGGATGCTGCGGCGCAGATTGCGAAAGGCGTTTTTTCGGACAAAAGTAGTCAGAGTCATATTCGAACTCCGGGAGAAATCTTGTTACGGCAGCGAATGAAAGCCCTGGAAGCAGCCACCCAGCATAGACGATGTGCAGCCCGTTCAACAACCATGAATAGAATCGTTTACCCGGCTTTAACCTGCCAGTGCAGATCGTCAGCGGAGGCGCCTGACATTTGTCACGTCTTCAGCTCGCGTCTGATCAGGCCACGTTTCTTCAAGCCGCATACTACTCAATACGGTTCCAGCCGCCCCAAGGTTCGATTTTCAGTTGCTTTCGCCGCGGGCATGGTCCATTTCTTCGGAAATGGCTGATTCCACTGCCTTGGAGATGTCCGCGGAACCTGATCTAGGCCTCTTCTCCGGCAGAGTACTTCGGTAATTCCCGTCCAAAGCCAGTTGCGCCTTATCATTTCCTCTCCGCAGTGTTTCGTGCCCGTATTGGCTGAGAACCTGCGGAATTTTTGGCCAACCCACCATGCCAGACAAGATTGGACGCTTCGAACTCGTAAGCATACTCGCGCAGTCTCCTGTCGCAACCATCTATAAAGCGCTGGACACTGAAAATCAGCAGACAGTTGCGCTCAAAGTAGTGAAGTTGAGCTCGGTGAAAGACGGCGCCGCACTGCTGAAGAGCGTGCTCGAAGAAGCCGACCAGGCCAAGCCGCTCAGCAGCCATAACATCGCTGTGCTCTACGGCGTGGGAGACGAGGACGGCCAGCTTCTGGCCGCCACCGAATACGTTCAGGGCAACTCAATCGCTACCACGCTGGCTCGCAACGAAGGCTTTTCCATCTGGGACCTGCAGGACATTGCGCGCCAGGTCTGCCATGCGCTTGATCACGCGGCCGGGCACAAGGTCATCCACCAGTCGCTGGAGCCGGAAAAAATCATGGTTCAGTGGGACGGCCAGGCGAAAATGCTCGGCTACGGCATTTCCCTCATGAGCTCGCACGCGGCGGATAACTCCGGCGCTGTTCCCAACGTGCTGCATTACGCTTCCCCGGAACAGGTGCGCGGCGAGGCTTGCGATCATCGCTCCGTGCTCTTCAGCCTGGGCGCGATTCTCTACGAAATGGCGACGGACCAGAAGGCGTTTCCTGGAGAAACGGTTGAACAGGTCCAGCAGGCCATACTGGAGAGCCAGCCGCCGCTGCCGGTTCGCTTGAAGCCGAAAGTGAATCCGGTACTGAGTGACCTGATCATGAAGGTGCTCGCGAAGTCCCCAGAGGAACGGTATCAGTCGGGCCACGAACTGGTGCAGGATCTCGAGAAGTGCAAGTCCTCGAACACACTGACGACGAAGGCATCGGCGGCGCAAAAACCGAAAGCACAGGCCGCTGCAGCAGGAGCGGGGCCAGCTTCCAGCGGAGCAAGTTCGTCCGCGGCAGGGTCGTCTGTGCCGGGTTCAAGCGGATCAAGTACGGCTGCGATCGGATCGTCCGCGTCCGGTTCTTCGGGATCGGGTTCTTTGGGATCAAGTTCCGCCTCAAAAGCAGCTTCGAGCTCTCCTACGCACGGACTGCCAAAGGCAACGGCGTCGTCCGTGCCCGTCGAAGAAGACGAGCCCGGCTTCGCGGTCGATCCCATGATGGCCGAGGATGAGAACAGTCCCGCGGCGAAAGCGCGGCGAGGTTTTTCTGAACTGACTGAGATGCCGCCGCTCAAAAAAGAATACGTGCCGCCGCCTCCGCCGCCCAGCGCCGAAGCGCCTGCAGTTGAGGAGCCTCTGCCACAGGTTGTGCTGAATAGATCGAAAGACGAAAAACCCAAGATTCAGGTTCGTGAAGCGGCGCAAAAAGCGGTCAGTGAAATTCGCGGCACGCCTCCCAAGCTCTACCTTTATGCGGTGGGAGCGGCGGTGTTCGTGATTGCGCTGATCCTAGTGGGAATGTCTTTAGCCAGCTACTGGCAGGACCGGGAGAGCGACAGCGGAAGCGCCGTGGCCCCAAGCACTGCTGCCGAAACCCAATCCAGTCCGGCGCCACAGGCTCCTCAGCAGCCGGCGCCGCCTGCGCAAGCTGCCACCGCGCCGGCAGACAATTCTAGCTCCAACGCTCAACCACAACCTGCTGCCGAGGCTCCAGAGCAACCTTCTGAGGCTTCAGCTTCTTCTCGAAGCAGAGGGGGAAGAAAAACAAAATCGCACACCGTCGCCGCGGCGCCTGTTCCGGCACAACTTACGGTGTCGTCCAGTCCTGCGGGCGTGCAAATTACCTTTGATGGCAGCCCGCTGTGCATGACCCCGTGCACCCTCACCGGGATCGCGCCGGGACAGCACACGATCCTGGCCAGCAAGAACGGCTACAGCTCAGCGAACCGCAACATTGTGCTTTCCTCAGGCGCGAACACCACGATTTCCATGGATCTGAGCGGCGCCTCGGCAAAGTTGTCGGTGGCCAGCAACCCGGCCGGCGCAACCATTCTGGTTGATGGCCAGGACACTGGCAAACTTTCGCCGGCGCAATTCCTGTTCAACACCCCTGGAGCGCACACCGTAGTCCTGCGCCGATACGGCTATCTGGACGAAACCACCACGGTGAACGCCGAAGCCGGGCAGACAGCGACGGTGAACCTGGTGCTCAAGCAACTGGGCAACACCGACGAAATCCGCACCGCAGGCGGGCACTTCAAGAAAGTTTTCGGCGGCAGCGACACAGCCAGCATGGGCATCGTGAGCGTCAAGACCACACCTAAAGGCGCGCAGATCATGATCAACAACCGGGTGCTGGACAAGACTGCACCTTTTGATTTCTATCTGAATCCCGGGACTTACGTCGTCGATATCACCATGTCGGGCTATCACAGCCTGCATCGGGTGATCGTGGTGGAAGAGCGGGAAAAGGTGGCTATCGAAGAAGCGCTGACGCCGGAATAGCGATCCTTACACTGCGCACTGCAAGATAAAAAAAGCCGCCGGATTATCCGGCGGCTTTTCGTTTCTAACTCTCATCCCACGGCAACGCTTACCGGTAATATCCGTCGCGTCGGAAGGCGCTGGCGTAGCCGTCGCGGTAGGCGGCGCTGTAGTGCTCGCGGTATTCGCGCAAGCTGCCAAATTCATCGCGATACCCCTGGTCGGCACGATTGTGGCCGCGCGGGTTGGGATTGAAAGGCTTGTTTCTCCACATGTCTTGGCGGGCCACCTCGGCGCCGTCGCGGAAACCAAAATTACGGGCCACTTCCAGGCCGCGCCGAAAATAGTCGTCACGGTCGCTATCGCGGTCGTAGTAGCGATGGTCGTCGCGGTCACCATAGCGGTAGTCCTGGGCGGCGGCAAAACCTGCGCTGCCAGCCACCATTGCGAGAACCAGTGTCATCAAGCTCAATTTGCTTTTCATCGCTTCCTCCTGCGGGGCGTTGAGGTGCAACCGCCTGTGTTCAGAACTTTCAACCCTGCTTCGGGGAACAAGTTTCGAGCGTAGATAAACCCAAAGCAGTGTTAGACTTCTCGAGTTTCCAGTTCACAGACATACGGAATTTCGGCGATGCCAATTCAGCGAGTCGGCGTTATCGGCGCGGGCACCATGGGCAACGGCATCGCCCACGTGTTTGCGCGCAGCGGCTATGCCGTTGTGCTGTGCGATGTGGAACAAACATTCCTCGACCGGGCGCTGGCGGTGATCGCCAAGAATCTCGACCGCGAAGTTGCGAAAGCGAAAATCACCGAAGCGGAGAAGACGGCCGCGCTGAAGCGGATTATGCCCACCACCGACCGCTCCGCGCTGGCGGCTTGCGATTTCATCGTCGAAGCCGCTTCCGAGAAACTTGAGATCAAGGCGGAACTCTTTCGCGACCTCGACCGCATCTGCCGGCCCGACGTCATCCTGGCATCAAACACGTCTTCGATTTCGATCACCAAGCTTGCGGCCGCTACCTTGCGGCCGCAGCAAGTCATCGGAATGCATTTCTTCAATCCGGTACCGGTGATGAAGCTGGTAGAAGTGGTCCGCGGCCTGGCCACTTCGGACGAAACTTTTCAGACGGTGCGCGAGCTTTCATTCAAACTGGAGAAGACGCCTGTCGAAGTCAACGACGCTCCCGGATTCGTTTCCAACCGCGTGCTGATGCCGCTGCTGAATGAAGCCATGTACGCCGTGATGGAAGGCGTTGCGACTCCCGAAGCCGTTGACGAAGTTTTCAAGCTGGGCATGGCGCATCCCATGGGCCCGCTGGCGCTGGCTGATTTCATCGGCCTCGACGTTTGCCTCGACATCATGCAGGTGCTGCAACGCGGCCTGGGAGATCCCAAATATCGCCCATGCCCGCTGCTGATCAAAATGGTGGACGCAGGCCGCCTCGGCAAAAAATCCGGCCAGGGATTTTATAAGTACTAGCCATGCGGAAATCCGACGTCTTCATCTATATTCTCGCGGTACTGTTCGGGCTGAGCGCGGGGCTGCTCGAGATCACTGTCGGCGACTTGCTGGCGACCGCGCTGGCCGTGCTGGTCTCGACTTTGGTGCTCGGCTTCCTGCGACCGCGGCGTGCGTGGAGATGGATCTTGATTGTCGGAGCATTCGTCCCGCTGATGCGGCTGGCGGCCTATTTAGTGATGAACCAGAAGCCATACCGGGCACAGATCTGGGAGTCGGGACTGGGAATGATTACTGGAGTGGCCGGGGCTTATGCTGGCGCCATGGCGCGCATGGGCGTGGATGTGCTGTTTCGTCAATCTAAGAATTGACTTTGCCTGGTTACCGTTTTAGAGTTGGGCGCCGCCTTCCAATTTTTCCAATCGAGGGACTCTCAGATGACGATGAAATCGACTCTGCTGATTGCAGCGTTCTGCTTGACAGTAAGCGCATCCGTTTTGGCGCAAGGGCCTAAGCCAGCAATGGCTGCCAAGCCGTCGGGCAGCGTGCTGGAAGCGAAGGTGTGGGAGTCGTGGGAGCAATTCAAGAAGAAGGACAAAGCCGGATATGCCGCCGGGCTGACCCCCGAGTACCGCGGCGTCGAGGATGATGGCGAAGGCGCTCGCGACGCGAAGGCGGCAATTGCCGAGATTGATGATTTCGAGCTCGCCCAATATAGCCTCAAAAACCTCCAGATCAGTCCGCTTGGAATAACTGCGGCCTTGGTGACCTACACTGCCGAATACAGCGGGACGGCTGGCGGGCAACCTGTCCACGACAAGATTGCGGTTGCCGAGGTTTGGGTTAAGCGCGGCAGCGACTGGAAGGAACTCTACTCCCAGGATACGAAAGTGAAATAACTGCACCTGATCGGCATTCCCGCGGCGATTGGGAATCCGGAATTCGCTCGAAAGTCCCGCTTAACTAGATTGTTACTCCCAAATCCACAGTGGCTGAATGTATGCTGGCGCTTATGGGAGTTTCCGTCTCGGTGCTGGCCAGCGGCAGCCGTGGAAATACCGCGGTGGTTGAAAGCGCGAAAGCACGGCTGCTGGTCGATGCCGGAATTTCCTGCCGCGAGACTTTCAAGCGCTTGAAGTCGCTCGCAATCGATCCCCATACGCTTTCCGCAATTCTTATTACTCATGAACATTCCGACCATGTTTCCGGGCTGGCTACACTGGCGAAAAAGTTAAAGGTCCCGGTGTTCATGACCGGCGCAACCCATCAGACATGGGCGCGGTCGCTGCGCGATGATTCCGGCAAACTCCCCGAGGTTGCGAAGCTGGAGATTTTTTCCGCCGGACGCTCGTTTCAGATTGCCGACATTACGGTCACGCCATTCACCATTCCGCACGATGCCGCCGACCCGGTCGGGTTCACGTTCCGCGCCGAGGGAACGAAGATTGCCATCGCCACCGACCTCGGCTACATTCCGGCCAGCGTGCGGGACCATCTGCGGCAATGCGATGTGCTGGTGATGGAATCGAATCATGATCTCGAAATGCTGCGCGGGGGGCCGTATCCCTGGTCGGTGAAGCAGAGGGTGATGAGCCGGGTGGGGCACCTCTCCAATGAGTCGCTCGCTGAATTCTTTGCGCAAGACTATGATGGAAGTGCATCGTATATAGTGTTGGCGCACTTGTCGGAGGCGAACAACCATCCAGAGATTGCGCGCCAGACCGCGGAAAAGGCATTAGGGCCGCAGCAAACGCTGTTGGGCAACCGGGTTAGGCTGGCGGCGCAGGATGCGCCCACAGAGAGTATCCGCCTGTAGCGGCCTATGAGTGAGTGTGCTGATCCCGTAGTAGGAAAGATTCTGGCAGGCTGGCGCTATGACATCTCCGGCCTGGCGCCGGAAATGCGCGGCGACTACGAAGACCACTTCGCCTCGTGCCCGCGATGCCACTCGCGCCAGCGCCTGCATCGCGGAATTGATGTTGGCCTGATCGTTCTGGCGTCGGTGTCGGCGGTAGTCTTCTTGCTGGCCTTTGGCGTGATTCACCACTTCGCGCCGCACCACACTCTGATTCTGGAATTGGCTGCGCTGGCCGGATTCGCGCTTTCGGCGCTGATCTGGCTGGCGGTGGCGGTTGCGACTCCCGCGCCTGCAACCATGGTGGACGTGGCACGCATTGGCGCACGACACGTGCACGATCGTCTGCCGGCCGAAATCCGCGAACGGCTGCCGGAAGAGTTACGGGTGAAGCTTACAGGATCGTAGCCTTCGCTAGGCCTTGATGTGGCAGGTCGCCAAGCCGCGCTTTTCCAGATACTGCTGGTGGTAATCCTCAGCCTCGTAGAAAGTCACAGCGGGCACAATCTGGGTCACGATGGGGCGGTTGAAGCGGCCTGATTTTTCGAGGCTTGTCTTCGAGGCCCGGGCTGCCTGTTCTTGTTCCGATGACTCGAAGAAAATTGCTGACCGGTACTGGCTGCCGTAATCCGGGCCTTGCCGGTTTAACTGCGTGGGGTCGTGGTTCCCCCAGAAAATGTTCAGCAGATCGTCATAGGAAACTTTGGCGGGATCGTACTCGACTTCGACAGCTTCGGCGTGCCCGGTGCGATCGCTGCAAACGTCTTTGTAGGTGGGCTTGTCCAGTTTGCCGCCAGTGTAGCCGACGCGGGTCGCGGTCACGCCGTCAATCTGGCGAAATGCCGCTTCCACGCCCCAGAAACATCCTGCCGCAAATATAGCCTTGGCCATTGTTCCCTTCCCGGCTGAACTTTATTAGTTTGAACGTTGACCGGTTAGATGCTTTGGCGGACAAAAAGTGGCAGCGTCATGCTTACAGAATCAGTCCGCCGGTGAGTTCTGAAATCTTGCTGACGTCATGCTCCTTGCACCAAACTTCCAGTTCAGCTGCGATTTTTTCAGTTGCTCGCGGGTCCCAGAAACTGGCTGTGCCTACCTGGACGGCAGTCGCACCGGCCAGCATGAACTCGACCACGTCGGCAGCGGTCGAAATGCCGCCCATTCCGATGACCGGAATCTGTACCGATTTCGAGGCCTCATAGACCATGCGCACGGCAATCGGCTTGATGGCCGGGCCGGAAAGTCCCGCGGTGACGTTGGCGATGCGCGGCTTGCGCGACTCAACGTCAATCGACATAGCCACGAAAGTATTCACCAATGAGACGGCGTCGGCTCCGGCTTCCTGCGCCACATGCGCCATTTGGCCGATGCTGGTTACGTTAGGCGAAAGTTTGACGATCAGCGGCCGCGGTGAGAGCCGCCTTGCGGTGGTAACCACTTCGTCGAGCGTTCGGGGGTCGCTGCCAAACTGGATGCCACCGTGCGCGGTGTTGGGGCAGGAAACATTCAGCTCGTAGGCGGCAATGCCTTCGCCTTCATTCAAAATCTGGAGCGTGTGTTCGTAGTCTTCGCGGGTATAGCCGAAAACGTTGGCGATGACGACAGTGTCTTTTATTGCGCGGAGCTTGGGCAGCTTGTCGTCCACGAAAGCCCGGGCGCCGATGTTCTGCAAGCCAATGGCGTTCAGCATCCCGGCGGCAGTCTCATACAGCCGCGGCGGTGGGTTGCCGATCAGCGGCTCGCGCGATAATCCTTTGACCACGAATCCACCCAGCCGCTGCAGGTGGACCACGTCTTCGAACTCGACGCCGTAACCGAAAGTGCCGCTGGCGGCGATGACCGGATTCTTCAGTTCGACGCCAGCGAAGCTGATGCGGAGGTCGGGCGTCATGCGGGGACTGCCTTGGCTATAATTTGCAGACCGAAGTTCATTCGGTGCTAGTTTACACGCGGGCGGGTCTGCACGAATGCGGTCCGAGCCGCCCGCACCCACCGCGCAGGTGCAAACCCCGCATATTTCCATTACATTTATTCTTCGATTCTTCGCTGCTTATGCTCGATTTGAGTTTTGTTCGCGACCACTTGCCGCAGATTGAGGCCATGCTGCGCGACCGCGGCATGGACCCGGCCGCCGTACTCCGCGATTTTCATGAGGTGGATGCACAGCGGCGGCAGGCGATCACGACCGCCGAGGAGTTGAAGGCGCATCGCAACCGGCTGTCGGACAAGATTCCGGGGATGAAAAAAGCTGGCCAGGACGTCAGCCAGTTGATCTCCGAAACCAAAGACATGCGGGTGCAGATTCAGGAACTGGAGAAGGCGGCAGAAGAATATGACATGCGGCTGAGCGACATCCTGGTTGGGATTCCGAATTTTCCGCATGCGTCGGTGCCGGCCGGAAAATCTGCCGCCGACAATGTGGAAGTGCGGCGCTGGGGAACACCGCCGCAATTCGACTTTGCGCCCAAGCCGCACTGGGAGCTGGGCGAGCAACTGGGAATTCTGGATCTGGAACGGGCCGCAAAGGTCACGGGCGCGCGCTTTGCGGTGTACTGGGACGCCGGCGCGCGTTTGGAACGAGCGCTGGCAAATTTCATGCTCGACGTTCACACCCGTGAACATGGCTATACCGAAGTCCTGCCGCCTTACATGGTGAATTCGGATTCAATGTACGGCACAGGGCAACTGCCGAAATTTGCCGCGGATTTATTCCGTGTGCCGCATGGGGAGAAAGATTTGTGGCTGATTCCGACCGCCGAAGTTCCGGTGACCAACCTGTATCGGGACGAGGTTCTGGACGGGGGCCGGTTGCCGGCTGCGCTGACCGCTTACACTCCTTGTTTTCGCAGCGAAGCGGGATCATATGGAAAAGATGTGCGCGGAATTATTCGCCAGCATCAGTTTCAGAAAGTCGAGCTGGTGAAATTTTCGCGGCCTGAGGATTCGTACGACGAACTTGAAAAACTCACCAACAACGCGGAAGAAATCCTGAAAAGGCTGGGGTTGCACTATCGGGTGGTGGTTCTCAGCACCGCTGATACCAGCTTCTCCTCGGCGAAAACCTATGACTTGGAAGTCTGGCTTCCCGGGCAGCAGTTGTTTCGAGAAATTTCTTCGTGTTCGAATTTCGAGGCCTTTCAGGCGCGGCGGGCCAACATTCGCTTCCGCCGCGATGGCAAAACCAAGCCTGAGTTCGTGCACACGTTGAATGGCAGCGGCCTGGCAGTCGGGCGCACCTGGCTGGCGATCCTGGAAAATTATCAGCAAGCCGATGGCAGCGTGCTGATTCCAGAGGCATTGCGCTCCTACATGGGAACGGACCGGATCGTGAAAAGCAGCTGTTAGCGCTTAGCTGTTAGCATTTAGTTGGGCCTGATCGCTTGGAGCAAGTTTCAATCGTCAAGACCAGCGCGGCTTTTTAGCTGAAGGACCCAAAATCAAATTGGACAACACCGAGTTAAAGCCCGCCCCGGTTGCGCCGCCATCGGTGCCCGGCCGCAGCGTTTGGCGCACCATCAAGAGCTTCATCTTATGGTCGCACGAGCGTGGGACGATCCAATACGACGTCATGGTGACGCTGATTTTGTTGTTTGTGTTCTTTTCTCCGCGAGTGATTAATTTCAACGACCATCCGGTCGAGCGCAACCCGCACTCTTCGGATATTATTGTCTCCCCGGATGGCAGCGGCGGCTTCGTTTATCAGATTCAAGGCAAAGCAGTGCAAACGGGCCAGGGTAGCACCAGTTCGGGCAACGATGACCCGGCAGTGCGGGCGCAATTGCTGCGCATCATCGAACCCATATCCGGCGAAATCAGCATCAAAAAGTATGAAGCAGTGACCGATAAGAAGGGCAACGTGCTCTCGTACAAGGTTTGGGTGCAGAGGTAGCTGATTACAATGCCAAAGATGACCAGAGCTACAACAAGATTCACACTTAAGGCTGGTCTCTGGCTTTCCGTTTTTCTGCTTCTCGCCCACTGGGTGCCACCGCAGTCCGCCTTCGCTCAATCCGTTGCCTCGCCGGTCGCCACCGATCTGGAGCAAGTGCTCATTCAGATGGACACCGCGGCCGCGAGATTCCGGACCACTCAGGCAAACTTCACCTGGATCCAATACAACAAGGTCATTGATGACATCGCGGACACGCAAAAGGGGAAAATTTATTTCCGCCGAACCGGCAGAGACATTCAAATGGCCGCAGACCTCAGCGAGCCGGACACCAAGCAACTGGTGTTTTCCGACGGCAAGATCCAGATTTATCAGCCGCGCATCGATCAAGAAGACATTTACGATGCCAAGGCGCATCGCGAGGAGTTTGAGAGTTTCCTAGTGGTCGGATTCGGTGGCGGCGGCCACGAGATGCAAAAATCTTTTGCGGTCCAATTCCTTGGCAACGAAAAAATCGGGGACACCGAAACCGCCAAGCTTGACCTGATTCCCAAGTCCGAAGAAGTGAAGCGCAATTTTTCCCACCTGGTGCTGTGGATCGATCCGCAGCGGGGAATCTCCGTGCAGCAGCAACTGTTTGAAGCCAGCGGCGACTACCGGCTGGCCAAGTACTCCGACATCGAGGTCAATCAGAAAATCTCCGATAACGCATTCAAGCTGAAGACCTCATCCCGGACAAAATCTGTAAGTCATTGATGCAGTGAGAGATAGCGGCTTTATTAGAAAACATTTTTGGCTACAGGAAAGCATAGCCGGCGGGGTATACTCAAAAAGCGCCAACGGACGTCAGGCGAGCAACTAGCGCAAAAATCGGAGACCCATGGCCAAGGTTTTTACCATCCCCGTTCCTCCGGACATGCTGCGAAAAAAGGCGCGTGAGCGCACTTCAGACCCGCGCTATGTGGACGGCCAGCGGTTGCTGGTGGAGGCGATGCGGTATCTGGCGCAGACCGATCCTCTGGCCAACCGCGGCGCCATCGAATTACTGTCGGAGCACGTGCGCACCCGCTTTCGCATGACTGACTCGCCGCTCAGCTAGGCCGTTTTCTCTCTTTCCCTTCGGGCTACTCCAGCCGCCGCCAGCACAATTGCGATGGGATACATTTCAAGCGTATATCGCGGTTCGGGATTTTCCAGCGTGCCCAGAAATGCCGAGCGGAGCAGTACAAACACAATCAGCAGCCCCAGCATTTCAGCTTTGCGGGAGCGCGCCCATCCCGCGATTGCAGCCAGCACGTAGAGCAGGTTGATCACGCCGAACGCAATCGCCACCACCGACCAGCGCGGCTCGTCATCGAATTCCCACCAGCGGCTGTCGCTGGGCAGCAATTCGGTGCGCGGACGAAGCCACATGTCCGCAATGCGCAAGCCGGGAAGCCACAGGAAATACCTCATGGGATGGACGCGAATCCGTTCGGCGGCAATGGCCTCGAATCTTTGGTCCAGTCCGGGCGAGATGTGCAGCACCAGATTGTAGTCGCTGATCAACGCAGTCGTCTCTTCTTGCTGCTGCGGAGTATCAAAAGCCCTCGACGGAAGTTTTTCGGCATCCACCTGGTCTCCCGGAACTGCCCAATAAATCTCTTCGACCGAGGCGTAATCCGCGATCCAGGTCTTGGTCCAGTGATTGAATCCCATGGGGACGAATTCGTCTTCCTCATTGGCATAGCGCGGGGCCAGCGGCTGAAAGCGATGAAATACGTTCCAGTTGCGCAGGGCCCAGGGCACAAGCGGCAGCAAGGCGATGACTGCGACCAGCACGCCAGCTCGGAGGAGTTTTCTAAGATCAACTCCTGGCGATCGCTTGGAAAAAGCCATCCGTGCCAGCTGATAGGCTTCCAACGAGAACAACAGCAAAACGCCGTCGGGGCGGAGCAGGATGGCAGCGGCACACGCAGCGCCGCAGGCGGCCCAGTCGCGAAGGCGCGCGCGCTCGAATGCGCGGAGAGCCAGATGCAGCGCCAGCGCCGTGAAGAATACTTCCAACGTCTCGGTCAGCGCAGCGGCGGAGTAATCCGCCAGAAACGGGCACAGCGCGGCGAGAACGAATGCCATCTTGGCGCATCTTGGGCCCAATAACCGCAGCCCGATGGCGGCGCAGAGAAAACACGTTCCGAGATCCACAAACATCTGCACAAAAAGAACTGCGCGGTAGTGGTCCACGCCAAAAACCGCAAAAATGAATGCCAGAAATGCCGGGTATCCGGGCAGGCGGATGTAAGTGGGCGAGATTTCTCCCGCGCCGCTCAGGCCGTAGATCCCGTGCTGCAGCCAGTTCTTGGCGATGTCGCCATAGATGAAGGAATCGGTCACCACGCCAGGAAAGCGCAGCAAAAATACCAGCCGCAGAAGCAGCGCAGCTGCAGTGAACGACAGAAAGAATCGCAAATTCTTACGAACCAGTTCGCGCACGCTGCGAATATATCGCGTTTTGAGGAATTCTCCACCCGGCAAAATGCTTCCGGACATGTCCGACCGGGTGTGCACAGGTTTGACCCCCTCAACTCCTCCCGCTAGGATGAGACTGGTCTAAGTGGCATGGCACAACCTGTTTTCTACGATCCCCGGCGGGCCCGCTGGAAACGGCTCCGGACCCTGCTGGACGTCACCGGCATAGTCGTCAGCACGGTGGTCGTGGTGTTCCTCTACAACGCGATCGAGAGTGAACCTCTGCCCAAGCTGCTTCTGCAGTATCAGAAGAAGCCCTACCACGTGCTTAAGGAGACGGAAAAAGAGAAGGCGACAGAAAAGCGCGCGCAACTGGTCCGCCGCAGTCACCGCAAAACCAATCTTCCGCCATCGCAGGTCGAACTCAATACTGACGAGGGAATCCGCGCCGCTTTCTACGTCCCCTGGGACGCCGCCAGTTTTTCGTCCCTGCGCGAGTACGCCCGACAGATTGACTTGCTCTATCCGGAGTGGCTTCACGTGCTCACTCCGGACGGCCACCTGCAAGGCGTCGATTCGCAGTCCAATAAATTGTTTCAAGTGGTCCAAGGCGAAACGGTGCATCCGGTGGACGACAAAGTCATGCCCTTTCTCAAATCCGAGAACACCGGCACCGACGTCTTCCCCCTGGTCAATAACTTCGATGGAACAAACTGGATTGATATTTCCAGCTTCCTCCGCGATGAGAATGCGCGCGCCGACTTTCGTCAACAGATTGCCACTTTTCTTGCCAGCGATAAGTACCGCGGCCTGATGGTGGACTTTGAAGACTTCCCCAAAAAGTCGATGCCCGGTTTCGTCGATCTTCTAAATGGACTCGCCACCGACCTGCACGCCAACGGCATGAAGCTGTACGTGAGCGTGCCTGCGGGGAATGGAGACTTCGACTATCAGGGGGTAGCCAACGCAGCCGACGGAGTGGTGGTGATGAACTACGACGAACACTACGCCGGCAGCGGAGGCAAAGCCGGCCCGGTGGCCTCGCAGGATTGGTTCGCACATAACCTGGCCCAGGTCAAGAAAGTCGTTCCGCTGGACAAAATCATCTGCGCCATCGCGAACTACGGATACGACTGGGTGCAGCACCCTAAGAAGGGAAAACTGCCGGCCAGCGAAAAGGACCACACCGTCACCGTGGAGGAGGCGTGGCTTGCCGCCCGCGATTCCGAAGCCGAAGTGGACTTCGACGGCGACAGCCTCAATCCGCAAATCACGTATCTCGACGAGCACAATCTGAAGCATGACATCTGGTTTCTGGACGCGGTGACTGCGCTGAATCAGATGCGCGCCGCCCGTCAGCTCGGCGTCCGCACCTTTGCCTTGTGGCGCTTGGGATCAGAAGACCGTTCGCTGTGGAAGATTTGGGATTCTCCGAACGATTATGACGCGCCAAGTAAGCTGGCCGACGTACCCCCTGGCCAGGATGTGGACATGGAAGGGGACGGCGAAATCCTCAATGTGGAAGCCACGCCCGGAAACGGGCAACGCAAAATCAATCTGGATTCGTCCTCCAGCCTGATCACCGACGAAACCATGGACGCGCTGCCCGAACCTTATCGCGTCGGTCGCTATGGCGCGAGCCCCAATCAGGTCGCGATCACCTTCGACGACGGGCCCGATCCGCAATGGACGCCGAAGATTCTCGACATTCTGAAACGCGAAAACGCGCACGCAACTTTCTTTCTGATTGGAAAGGAAGCGGAAAGTTTCAACTCGCTGACCGAGCGCATTTACAACGAAGGCAATGAAATCGGCAATCACACCTACACCCATCCTGACATCAGCAACTTGTCGGACTTCTTCGTGGAGTTGGAACTCAATCTCACGGAACGCCTGTTCGCGAGCCGGCTTGGCATTCGAACCATCCTGTTTCGCCCGCCCTATTCGATTGATGCTGAGCCGGATACCGAAGATCAAGTGCGGCCGCTGGAGATTTCCGAGAAAAAGGGCTACCTGACCATCGGCGACAAGGATGACGCGAACGACTGGAGGGAAACTCCGAGCGATCACAGGAGCGCCGAAGAGATTGCCAGTTACGTGCTCGCCCACCTCTCCACCTGCGACGCGGGAGACCACCGCTTTTGCGGAAACATCATTCTGTTGCACGATGGCGGCGGCGACCGCCGCGAAACCGTGCGCGCTCTGCCCATCATCATTGAAGGAATTCGCGCCAAGGGATTGAAGATTGTCTCAGTAGGAGATCTGCTGCACATGACTCGCGCGCAGATCATGCCCCCATTGTCGACCGGCGAACGCTGGTCCGCGCAGTTCACTGGGCTGGGATTCTGGCTGTTTGACGCGGTACAGAGATTCATCGTCCTGGTGTTCTTTATTGGCGACTTGCTGATGACCGGGCGCTTGCTTTTTATTGGCACCTTTGCGATTTACGACCGCGTCCGCCATCGCAACGAGATACGGGAACTGGAACTGGACTTTTATCGCGCCCGGGTCGCGGTGCTAATTCCCGCCTACAACGAAGAGAAAGTCATTGAACGGACGATTCGCGCCGCCTTGCGATCGAGTTACCGCAATCTGCGCGTGATTGTGATCGACGACGGATCGACGGACGAGACTCTCGAGGTCGCGAGAAGTAGTTTCCCGCACGAAGAAGCGTCGGGACGCTTGCTGATTCTCACTAAGCCCAACGGCGGTAAGGCAGCGGCGCTAAATTTTGGCCTGCGGTGCCTCGATCCTGACGAAGAGATCTTCGTGGGCATTGACGCGGATACGGTGATTGCACGCGACGCGATTTCGCTGTTGGTACCGCACTTCCGCAATCCCAAAGTTGGCGCCCTCGCTGGCAATGCCAAGGTGGGCAACCGGGTGAATCTGTGGACCCGTTGGCAGGCGCTGGAATATATCACCAGCCAGAACTTCGAGCGTCGGGCGCTGAACACGCTCGGCGCGGTGAGCGTCGTCCCCGGAGCGATTGGGGCATGGCGGGTTTCGGCGGTCCGCGAAGCTGGCGGGTACCACACCGATACAGTCGCAGAGGACGCCGATCTTACAATGGCGCTCCTCCGCAATGGATACCGCGTGGAGTACGAAGATCGCGCGCTGGCTTACACTGAAGCGCCCACGACTGCCAACGGACTGATGCGCCAGCGCTTCCGCTGGTCGTTTGGGATTTTGCAGGCCGTGTTCAAACATCGCGAGGTCTTTGCCCGAAAGGGCGTGCTGGGCTGGGTGGCGCTGCCCAACATTGTCATATTCCAGATTCTGCTTCCGCTGGTCTCGCCCTTCATTGACATCATGTTTGCCGTCGCGACCATCTGGTATTTTGTGCAGAAACATTACCATCCGGAATCCGCCGACCCCGCAAGTTTTCAGCGGCTGGTAATTTTCTTTGGCGCCTTCCTGATCATTGATTTCATCACTTCGGCGATCGCCTTCGCACTGGAGCGCAGCACTCCCGACACCCGCGAAGATTCCTGGCTGCTCAGCCAGGTCTGGTTGCAGCGCTTCGCGTACCGGCAACTGTTTTCGATCGTGCTATTCAAGACCCTGAAGCGCGCCGCCTCGGGTGAGCCTTTCGCCTGGGATAAACTGGAACGCAGCGCCAATGTCACGTACGAAGAATCCGAAGACTCAGTACACGTGCCGTAAACATGCCCCGCACCATCATCGAGCCATTTCGCATTAAGAGCGTTGAACCGATCCGCTGGACCACGCGCGCGCAGCGGGAAAAACTTCTGCGCGCCGCCTACTACAACCTTTTTCTGCTTCCCTCCGCCGACGTTCTGATTGACCTGCTCACTGATTCCGGCACCGGAGCCATGTCCACGCACCAATGGGCTGCGATCATGGAAGGCGACGAAAGTTATGCCGGGAGCAAGAGCTTTGACCGGTTTCGCATTTCCATTCAGGATATTTTTGGATACCGTCATGTGATTCCAACCCACCAGGGCCGCGCCGCCGAACGCATTCTGTTCGGAGTGATGTGCAAGAAAGGCGACGTGGTCCCCAACAATACCCATTTCGATACCACGCGGGCCAACGTCGAGGCAGCCGGCGCCGAAGCGGTGGATCTGGTCATCCAAGAGGGCCGCGAACCAGGGACCAAGCACCCCTTCAAAGGGAACATGGACGTCGCGGCGCTGGACGATCTGGTTCGCCGCGTGGGCCGCGAACGCATTCCGCTGGTGATGCTAACGGTCACCAACAATTCCGGCGGCGGGCAGCCGGTTTCGATGGAGAATGTTCGCCAAGTGAGCGCGGTCTGCCGCAGGCGCAGCATTCCACTCTATTTCGATGCCTGCCGCTTCGCGGAAAACTCTTACTTCATCAAACTGCGAGAAACGGGATACGAAACGAAAACTCCCAAGCAGATCGCTCAGGAAATGTTCGGCTACGGCGACGGTTGCACGATGTCGGCGAAGAAAGACGGCATGGCCAATATTGGAGGCTTTCTGTGCACCAACGATGATCTGCTGGCCCAGCAGGAGAAAGATCTCTTGATTCTCACCGAAGGCTATCCAACTTATGGGGGTCTGGCGGGACGGGATCTTGAGGCCATTGCCGTTGGGCTGCAAGAGGCACTGGAGGAAGATTATCTGCGCTACCGGATTGCGTCCACCGCTTATCTCGGCGACCACATTGCGGAAGCTGGCGTCCCCATCGTGCAGCCGCCTGGCGGGCACGCCATCTACATTGACGCGCGCGCGTTTCTGCCGCACATTCCACTGGAGCAGTTCCCCGCCGTCGCGCTGGCCTGCGAACTTTATCTCGAAGGCGGAATCCGCTCGGTGGAGATTGGCCGCCTTATGTTCGGCGACGCCGCAACCATGGACCTGGTGCGACTGGCGATTCCGCGCCGCGTGTACACCCAGAGCCACGTGGATTACGTGGTCGAGGTGATTCTGGAAGTCTGGAGAAAGCGCGAGGCAATCCGTGGGCTGAATCTTACCTATGAAGCATCCTTCCTGCGGCATTTCACGGCGCGACTGGAGCAGGCGGTGTAGGGGCGGATGCCTACCCCTACACGTTCTTCTAATTTCGAGTTTACGCAGCACGACCTTCAGCGCTGATCGCCCATCCGGGTTTCTTTTTCGGTGGCGACATCACACCCTCGTAAACCGCGGCTATTTCCTTCGCCACTTTCCCCCACAAGTAATACTGGCGAACCCGTTGCTGGGCGCTGCCTCCGGCGATTTCGCGCAGCCGCGCGTCGGACAAGAGTAGGCCCAACATACGCTGGAGATCGGGCACATCTCCGCGTTTGAATACGAACCCCGTATCCTCGATGACTTCGCGATTTTCCGGCACGTCGCTGGCCAGCACGCACACGCCCGCGCCCATGGCATCGAGCAGGGCGAGCGACAAGCCTTCGATATCAGACGGCAACACGAACAGTGCGGCGTTGGTCAAAACTTCTTCGAACGCATCACCGGAAAGCCAATCGAGGAATTGAATTCGATCACTCTCATGCTGGCGCAGCCGCGCCACGTATTTGTCAGTGTGACTCGAGCCTCCGGCAAGTACTAATTTCAATGGAGTGCGCGCTTTCTCGAATGCGTCAATCAGCAGATCGCAATTTTTTTCCGGCGAAAAGCGTCCCAGATAAAGCACATATCCGTTGGGAACAAGTCCGAGTTTTTCGAGATAAGGTCCGTGGCGACGTTTTCGCAATTGCGCTCCGTTCGGTGTGTACACCGTTTCTTTCGAATGCTGCGCCAGGTAATGTTTCTGGAGTGTGCGCGACACGACCGTGGTGCGATTCGGCCATCGCGCTGAAGCCCATTCGCCCAACTTCAGCACCTTGCGCGCCAGCCACGACCATTTCTTCCGCTGCCAGTCCAGACCCTGAACAGTCACCACCGTTTTCTTCCCAAACAGCCGTGGGAGAAAAGAAAATAACGACGGCCCCAGGGTGTGATAATGCACGACATCGTATTTGCTGAAGCAGGCGTGAATCGTACTCAGAAAGGTGTGCACCGACGTTTCCAGATGCTTCGAGCGGATAGTCGGCAGGCGCACGATGCGCACGCCGCGATGCTCAAAGATCGCCGGAGTGAAATAAGTTCTGCAATACGCGGTGACTTGGTGGCCTTTTTCCGCTAGCCGCATCCCAATTTCTTCGTAGTAAGTTTCAATACCACTGTATTTTCCGACTACCCCACGTCCGCCGATAAACGCAATCCGCAACGGGACCGGGGAAGCTATTTTCTGGGAGCGCGGAGCGGATTTCCGAGCGGCGAGCTGTTCGTAGATTTTCCCCAGCGCCAGAAAATGCTGATCTGGGGCATGATTCAAGCGCACCAGCTCGCGTCCAGCTTCGCCCATGCGGGCCGTCAACTGGGGTCGGTCGTGCAAAAAAGCGATGGCTGCGGCAAGCTGATTGACGTCGCGCACCTGGTACAGGACGCCAGTTTCGCCTTCCTGCACAACTTCTCGCCGCGAGCCCAGATCGGAGGCCACGACCGGCCGCCCCCTCGCGTACGACTCCAGAATGCTCTTGCCCAGAGTCTCGTAAGCTCGCGAGGGGAAAACCGTGAACTGCGACTCTGCAATCAGTTCTTCCAGCGCCGAGCCCGGGAGCTGTCCGGCGAAGCTGACGTTGCGGAGTCTTGACTCGCGCACAGTGGCCTCAAGTTCGCCGCGCTGCGGGCCGTCGCCTGCAATCACCAGCCGGATGTGAGGAAGCTGCGCCATGGCGGCCAGAAGATCATCAACGCCTTTCTCGGGGGACAATCGTCCGAAATAAAGGATCGGCGCGTCCTGGCCGGGATTCGTTGGCGCCTGAGACGGCAGTGTCTGGAAATGAGGAAGGACTTGAATGCCCGCGGCATCCCACCCATTTTCCATTAGCTTGCGCTTGACGAACTGACTGGGGGCAAGGACTATGTCCACGCATTTCTCATAGGTGGAGAGCCATGAGTGCAGATAGGCCTCGGCAGCCAGCACCGCAGATGCGGCGCGGCCACCCGCATAGCAGCCTTCACGAACTACGTTGAAGAATTTTCCTCCCTTGCATCGCTCGCATGCCTGTCCGGCGGAAACCATGTTGTAGCTGGGGCAGAGCAGCTTGAAGTCGTTCATGTGATAGACCACGGGAACGCCCTGCGCCTTCAGTTCCCACAGAATCGACGGCGAGAGGTGGTGATAAATGTTGCGGACGTGGGCAACGTCAGGCCGAAAGGCGGCAATCATCTCTTGGATTTTTTTTCTGGACTGCGGCGAATAGATGGCGTGCATTGCGAGACGCGCTCGCGCCGCCAGACCTTGGCCGGACTTGAAATCGACGTGTGGAACAAAATGCCGGTCATACGCCGTGGCCTGCCCGCGTTCGTCGGCCATGGAAAAGAGCGCGACCTGATGCCCGCGCGAGCGCATCAGATCCATGGTTTCAAACAGGTAGGCTTCGGTCCCGCTGAACGTGAAGTTGTACTTGTTGCAATACAGGATTCTCATGGGTCTCTTTTCTTGGTAGCTCGAGTGCGGATTCGACGAACCCGCCGGCGTGTTTCAGGAAACACTCGGCAAACCCTGCGAGGTTCACCCGGCTATTGAAGTAGAGATCCACTTCGCGGCGCGCCGCCTGCCGCACCGCGTCCAAATCCAAATCCAGATCCAATGACTGGCTGGCTGCGCGGATCGACTGCAGCTTGGCCAGGAAATCTTCCATTGAGTTCTGCGTGTACAAGAAGCCATTCACACCGTGGGTCACAAGTTCGGGAATGCCGGTGATCCTCGGAGCGAGCACAACCCGCTCCATCGCCATCGCCTCCATCAGCGTCACCGGGAGGCCCTCACTGCGACTGGTCAGCACGACCACATCGGCCTCGGCATAGAGCTCAGGCAGGCGCTCGCGAGGCACATGGCCAAGCAGCGTGACTTCCTGGCGGAGATTCAGCTCGCGAATCAATTGCTCCAGCCGCCCACGTTCTTCGCCTTCACCGGCGATGACGCAGCGGAAAGGGACGCCCCTGGCTCTAAGCGCGGCACACGCGAGAAGGAGGAATCCATGGTTTTTGGTTGGATGGAGACGCCCAACGCTGAGCATGGAAAACGTTTTGCCGCCGTGGTTGTGATTTCGCGGACGCCAGCAAACGGGATCAACCCCCAACCGCTGCACCAATATTTTGCCTGGATCAATTTGCGGGAAACGCCCCGCGATGTAGAGCCGATTGAAATCTGAAACAGTGATGCAGAAGCGGCAGTGCTTGAGTTTCACGTCGAGATAGTCGGCACGCAGCAGCAGGTCGGATCCATGCAGGGTCATGCTGAAGCTGGCGTCCAAGAATCGCGCGGCCACCATTCCTACCCACGACGCAAAGTATCCGTGGTGAATATGAAGGTGCCGAATCCGCTCCTTTTTCAGCAAGACCGCAAGATATGTACCCAGCCAGGTGTGAACTATGGTCCTGCAGCGGCGCGAGATGGCCTCTGGGCCCCGAAGCGCGCGCCAGACCAGATCAGCGATCAAGCTGAATTTCGTAATACATAGCCAGATCGCTTTGAAGCAGGCCATAAAATTCAAAGGAAAAACGTACAGCGTTTCGATTGCGGACTTGGCTTGCGGCCAGGAAAAAGCAACTGGCCACTGAACGCTGCAGGGAAAGACTGTGCAGCCCCGTTTGCGCAGCTCGGAGATTTCCTCTCCCACATAAGACTCCAGTGGTTCGGGAAACCGGTTCGAAAGGTAGGCGATAGACATGGCTACCGCTCACGCTCAAGCCGGCGTAGAACACCGACTGGCCTTGGTTGAGCTGCGTTCTGGGCCGACAAAATTCCGGCAATCGTAAACAGGAATCCGTTTACGAACTGGTAGTTCATCACCACGGCGCTGGCATTCAGCAGATACACGCCAAGCAGCAGCGGCCAAAGCTTGCGGAAGTTTGAATCCAGAAAGTGAGGCTCACCATCCGCAGATGCTTGTCGAGTTCTAGAGAGCCGGAACAGGCACAGCATCAGCCACGCGTACAATCCAAGCCCGATCAGCCCGCGTTCCACAGCTAATTCCAAATAGGTGTTGTGGAAAACGTAGTACTCGGGATGAAAGTCCCAGACCCTCTGTGCAATTTCGGGCTGAAGGTTCTGCCCGCCCCAGCCAGTCAGCGGTTTTTCGGTAAACATCTGCCAGCCGGTTTGGTACATGACCACTCGAAAATCCACGGGAGAGCGGTCTTCCAGCCGGTCGGCCATCGAACTTGAATTGATCCGATAAAGCAGGGCGGCTCCGAACCCAAGCGCAACCACGGCGCAAAGCGCCAACGCCACTCGCCGCACTCTGCGATCAAAACCGAAGAATGCCAGGAAGCCTATGGAAATTGCCGTCGATAGCCACACCGCGCGGGTCTTGGTCGCCAGCAATGCCAGCGGACCGGCAAGAAACAGCACTCCCGCCAGAAGACCACGCAGCCGCTTTCGGTGAAAAGAATCCAGCGCAATCAGCCCGAGTATATTCAGGCAGACTCCGTTGGCCACCGCTTGCAGAAACGGCCCCCGCGCGCGGTCGGCGTGGATTCCGATTCCTTCGTCCAGAATGAAGCGCGGGAAAATCAGGAACTTCGCATCGGCCAGATAGAAAACTGAAATTGCGGTGAGGTAGGCAAAAACAATCAGCGAGAACGTCTCCAGCTTGCGCAGCGAACTCAGGTCGCGAAACACAGTTCCGGCAAGGTGAAACAGAACAAAAGGGACGATCCATTTTTCCGCGAGCAGACTCCAGGCCTGCGGGTCGTACGGTTGCGTCAGAACGCCCCATAATCCCAATAACATCAGCGCCAGCAGCGGCCAAGTTGCGGGATAACTCCTCAGCCGCCCGCGGCCAAGACAGAGGCGAAAGCCAACACAGCCAAGCAAAGCAAGAAAGACCGCCCGATCAAACGGAAATGATTTCAGGTCGGGAGGCCGGAACAACATTGCCGTCAAGGCCGCGAGAAACATCAACGCTGGCAGGCTGAGTAAACCATGCAGCACCCGCACCGGAGCCACAAGCAGCGCGGCGCTGTATTCGTGCCGCGCACCATGAACAGCGCTCGCGTTCATGCGCCGCTCCCTTGAAACACCGCAGGAATCGTCTTCCAAAGAATCCGCAGGTCGAGCGCCAGGCTCCAGGTCTTTATGTACTCCACATCCAAAGTCACGCTGCGCTCGAAGGAGCGGTCCCGGCGGGCGGTCACCTGCCAGAGGCCGGTAATTCCGGGGACAAAATCGAGCCGCTGCATGTGTTCGACGCGGTAGCGATCCACGTCGTCGGGAGGGTGCGGGCGGGGGCCCACCAGACTCATTTCCCCCCGCAGAACATTCCACAGTTGAGGAAGCTCATCGAGACTGTAGCGGCGGAGAAACCAGCCGGCGCGGGTAACGCGAGGATCGTTGGCGATTTTGAAGAACGCGCCTTCGCGCTCGTTACGGACCCGCAGATCTTCTTTGGCCGCGTCGGCCTGCGGAATCATGGTTCGGAACTTGCAGCAAAGAAACTGTTGCCGCTTTCGTCCCACCCGCACTCCGCGGTAGAAAACCGGGCCACGAGAATCCAACTTGATAGCGGCCGCGATGATGAACAGCAACGGCGACAGCGCAACCAAGCCTGCGACCGCCAGGGTCACGTCAGCGATTCGCTTCACCGCCAGAGTCCACTCCGGAAGAGGCTGGCGGTGGATTTGTAGCAGCGGGACTCCGGCAAGATTCTCCAGCTCCAACGCCTCGGGCTCTGCGCCGAACAGCTCAGGCACCAGTCGCACATCAAGCTGATTGCGCCGCGCTTCCCGAATGGCGGCTTCGGCGGCTTCCGCATCGCGGGTGGCGATGATGATTTCGTCGATGCACTCCTCCCGTGCGATGGTCCGCAGCCGGGTCGGCCCGTGGATTCCGCGCACGTGGTGTTCCGCCAGAAATCCCTTAACGCAGAATCGGGAGCAAGAATCCCGCCGGATCGCGTCCGCCGTTTCCTGGGCGGTGGCGCTGCTGCCAACGATGAGCACATTGCGGCGTTCGCGGGTTGCGTTCGTGCCGAAAACTGCCTTCAACATCCGGGCGGCACACAACGCGCAGGCGCTCACGCCACCCAGCAGCGCGAGTGAAGGCCACCCGGGTTTCGCACCCGAGCACCGCAGCGCCAGGCAGGTCAGCACCGTTGCCCACAGGATCGCCTTGGCTGCGACTCCGCACTCCGACGAGATTGTCCTGCGAAGGCTGCTGTACAGACCTTCCGTAACCGCAAACAGCAGGAACGCCGCCAGGAAAAATCCAAGCGTGGTCAGGTTGAGTTGAGGGGAATAACGACCTGCGAGTGTGGACGCAAACGCCGCGGATTCTAGCAGAAAAACCAGGAGGATTCCGGCGATATCCAGCAAACAGGCACCCAGCAATGCAGGATGAAACCGCCTGAAGAATTCTGGCAGGACAAAGACGGCGAGTCGGGTTGCGCCCGACGGCAGCGCCTGGGGAGCTGACGCCCAGGTTCCTTCCCGCTGAACCGACTGAGGAATTTCGTTGGTCGCTGAGCGCAGATTTCCTGCGCCCGGGATCAGGCGAGCGCTCGCCGGGCCGGACTCCACGCGGGGCACGGCCGCGAGGGCCAATTCGGGGCCGCGCAGACGTGTAGCGCCGAGAATATTTGCTGCGTACCCCATTGCTTTTACCCCTCACAAGCGGCGATAAATAGCTTCTGGAACCGGAAACGTCCGGTCGTCAAGCACCGCCCCCAGCAACTCGGCGTTGCACTGCAATAAGTATTCTCGGGCCCGCAGCGCTGATTCTTTGCGGGTCTGGTTGGCGGCGAGCACCAGCACGGCTCCGTCGCAGAGGCTGCAGAACGCGGGCGTTTCGCTGTCGCTCACAACCCCGGCGAATAGGACGTAGTCGAAAGGGAGGTCGCCGGCCGTCCAACCATCGAGGCCCGCTGGATACGAATGGTTGCGCATTACGATCGCCGGCACGCGCCACAGGTTTTCCGCGATCTGCGACGAACAACTGCGCCACCATTCGGATTCGGCAACGCCGGCGGACGTCTTCTTCTTCACATTGGAAACACTGAAATTGAACGCAGCAGCCGACGGCGGCGAGGCTTCCACAATTCCGACTGTCGCGCCTGACATTTCCGCCAGCGCTTGTCCGACTTGCTCGCAGACCGCCAAAACTTTCGTTCCGCCGTCCGCGGCGGCAAACAAAACGCGAGTGCGGCGGACAGAGGCGGCGGGGAAAAATATCTGCCGAACCAACGACGATATCGGCGCTGGCGCGGCGGCGTTCGGCAGTGGCACTGGAGCTGCTACGGCCGCTTCCCGCAGCGAGGCACGCGCCGCCTTTAGCGCGATGCCCTTCCAAATCCCAACCCCGGCGCTCACGGCTTACCTCGCTGCCGGTCGATTGGTGCAGGGAGCGAGGCCAGCACCGACATTCCCAGATATCCAATGACGTCTTCTGCGGTTCGGAACGAAGGATCGAAACGGTCTGCGACAAACGCGAGCCCGGTGCTGAACGCGCCAGCGGCAATGAACGAAACCAGCATCCCGGCCCAAAGAGGCCTCGCCGGTAGGGCTGGTACGCGAGGCTGTTCGGCCAGGGCCACGTTCAGAATCCCGTTGTCGTCGAGGGCGTCCCCGATTCGCGCCTCTTCGCGCTTGTTGGCATAGAGAAGATATTTGTCTTCCGCGGCTTTCAGCTTTCGCTCTAGATCGTCCTGAGTAACGGCGTTTTCGCCAAGCTTCTCCGCCGCAAGTTCGTAACGGGCCACCTGTACGTGGGTTACCGAGTGCCGCTCCTCCAAAGACTGCTCTTCGACCTGAGCCTTGAGGCGCTCCGCGCTGGCCCATTCATACTCGGGATTTTGTTCGGTGAGCTCGTCGCGCAGCGGTTGCAGGTCTTCCGCCGCGATGGTCGATTTGGCTTGCACAATCTGCTCGTCCACTGCTTGCACCAGCCGGTAGGAAGGCTGGAATTTGACCAGCAGTTCCATACGCTTGAGTTCAAGCTCCAGCAGCTTCGATTTCATCTTTTCCTGCAACTGCGGATTGTCTTCGTTCCTCACCTGCGTGACCCGCTGCGGCGGCAGATCGCGCAACTTGGACGCAAGCGACCGCACGCGTTCGGCAGCTTCGGCGATGGAAGCCTGCACCCCCAAATCTGCGGCTTGCGCGTCGCTTAGTTTCTGCAGAGCGAGGTCGCGTTCCAGCGCGGCGGAGACCACACCCCGTCCGCGGGTAAACGCGACCATCTGCGCTTCCGAATCCCGCAGCGTTCGCCGGGCCTGCTCCATCTGCTGCTCAAAGAAATCCTGTTGCCCGCTGGGCCGGCGAATTTCGACGTGCTTGGCCAGATAGGCGTCCGCCAGCGATCGCAGCACCGCCGCTGACAGCTGCGGGTCCGCTGACCGGTATGAGATCGTAATCAACCGCGACTTCCGCACCGGCTGCACTTCCAGCTTTCCTGCCAGCCGCCGTACCGCCCCTTCTACCCGCATGTCGCGGTTTTCGCGCCGCAGCCGGGAGACCCAGGAAATCTTCTCCGCCAGCCCGTTATCGATCACAACTTGCCGCAAGATATCGTCGTCCCCGAGCAGTTCCACCTCAGAGTTCAATTCCTCTTCGCTGATTTCGTCATGCTCGAACGCAGGCGAAGGGGTTTGGGTAGGCGTGACCGCGGGGTCAATCCGTCCACGGCGCACCATTACCTTCATCTCAGCTTTATAGGAGGGTGCCAGGACCGCGTAGGTCACTCCAGCCGCCAGCACTAAAAAGAACGAAACCACCAGAAGTTTTTGGTGTCGAAAGAAAACCGCCGCCACATCGCGCAGGCTAGGTGACCGGTCCATACTGTCTCGCGCGAGAACCTGAAGTTTTTCAGACATGGTCAGAACTGCGTCGGCGTTACGTACGAGCTCAGGCTTGAGGTAGGCAAGTAGCGCCGTATTTTCGAGATTCGGTTTTGCGGCACAAAAAGCAAATCGCCGGGTTCGAGTTCCATGTCTTCGTCCAGGTTCCGCGACGCCAACATGGCTTTGATATTCAGGACGTGGCTCTCCACGATTCCGTCGGTGATTTGGCGAAACAACACGACCTGCGAATGCTTGGCCTGATCATTGAAACCGCCGGCGATAGCGATGGCAGCGACCACGTTCGTCGGCGACCGCAGTTCATATTTGCCGGGCCGCGCCACTTGTCCACCCGCTAGGAAGTACGGCTTTTCGAAATCGGTAAGAATGACGCTGACTTCGGGGTCACGCAGGACGGATGCATAGGCGTCGCGGATCGAATCGTGCAGCTCTGCCACCGTCAGCCCTTCGGCAAGCAATTCGCCGAAACCCTTCAGGGCGACGAAACCATCAGGCTGCACGGTCGCCGTCTCATCGAATTCGGGCGAGAAAGTGAACTTCACATCGACAACATCGCTTTTGTGTAACCGGTACAGCGGATGGCGTACCCCCGTCAGAGGCGGGACTCCTTCATTGGAATTCCGTCGGCCATCCGCCGCACTGGTGTTCATGGCTGCTGCCGCCGGGGCCGCCTGGGCCCCGGCGACCATTGCCAATTCCCTCGACAACCCGGCAAACAACATCAACAGAGCTGCGATTCTGATTTTCATGAGAGCGATCTTGACTCCGGAGCGTCCGACCCGAGGCCAGAAAACGCTCCGGCTGGCCGGCGAATCACAATTCCTTCACCGCGCAGTCGAAAGGTAGTCCGAGGAAATCGCAGGAACAAGCGACGGGAAGTTCCCTACACGAAAGTAGCTAGTCGCGCCGGCAAACGACTCGGATGCCGTGGCTCGCGAGAGTGTAAGACATCCCTGACGAAGGCGTGGCATTCAGTTCCGTTTTGGCACGCGACTTTGGGCAGCAGCGCTCTTTGAAGGCTCAGAGTTTTCCACAGGCACGGGGACGCTTTGGGCCCTTTTCAGCCGTTCTTGGTCACTGAAATGCCGAGGCGCGGCCCGGTACACTCTCCACAGTTCTCGGCCCCACCATTCTTATTTCCGCACTGGCAGGTTATGGCAAACGAATCCGTCTCCGCTCTTTCCAGCATCAGCGTGCTGCTGGCCGATTCCAAGCCGATGGAAAGCCAGCTCCTCGCGGGCGCGCTTCGCCATCATGGATTTCAGGTCTCCTGCTGCCAGTCGGAGTCGGCCCCGGTTCTGGAACTCGCCGACCACGGCGTGATGGACGTCGCTGTTCTCAGCTTCGCGGTGCTGGAAAACGGCGAGCCGGACACCGCTGTGCTTCGCACTCTGCACCTGTCGTATCCGCAGATTCCCAAGATTGTGCTCATGGCCACCGACAGCCGTGAGCTGGCAGTGCAATCGTTCCGCCTCGGCGCGCGTGGGCTTTTCTGCCTCGCCGACCTGTCGTTTCAGCGCCTGTGCGAATGCATCGAGCAGGTGCATCGCGGAGAAATCTGGGCCACCACTCAGCAGATGAATTACCTGCTCGACTCGGTGTGCCAGGTCCCGACGCTGCGCGTGATGAGCGCTAACGGAGAAAAGCTGCTGACCTCACGAGAAGAACAGGTCGTCGCGCTGGTGGCAGATGGCCTGAGCAATCGCAGCGTCGCTACCGAACTCGGCCTCAGCGAGCACACCGTCAAAAAATATCTTTTCCGGATTTTTGAAAAGCTGGGAATCTCAAACCGCGTGGAATTGGTGCTCTACGCGGTGCATCATGGATCCATGCAGCAGAACGAGTGGATCGCGGGATAGTGGCTAGTGGTCAGTGGCTAGTAAAACCAGGGCTGAATCCGCTTGAGAAGCGCGCCGCTTCTAGCCGACCGCATTTGTGTCCCGACGAATCGGGGCTTCACCGCCAGGGCGTGCTGTGGTCCGCACTAGCCACTAGTCACTAGCCACTAACCACTAACCACTGCTCCTCGCCCACTGGTTATACAATGTCAGTCGCACATGCCCGCGCTCCTAAAACGTAAAACGGTCGTCGCGTCAGGCCTGCTTTGCTGCGCGCTGATTCTGGTAGTGCTTTTCACCAGTCCCGCGGCGTTTCGCAGTCCGGCGGCAGTGGTGGTGATTGCGGCCATCGGCGCGGCGGCGGTGCTGTTGCAGGTCCGGCTCCGCAACGACCCCAACACCCGGCCGCCGGTCCTGTTAAACGTGCTGGGGATAGTGTTTGCTCTGGCCGCGTTGTTTCCAACTCCGTTACATCTGGGGCCGCGGCTGGTCGAAGCGGTCGCGCTGGGATCGGTGGGAAGCTTCGCCATCAGCAGCGCCATCATTCTGCACTCCTTCCGCAAGCCGGCGGCGAAACCAGAATGACGGGCCTCGGGGTAGAGCAAGATCATGAAAAGCAGACGGCGGCGCGGGCTGCAGCCGCGCTGGTTGAGTCCGGCAGCATCGTCGGCCTAGGATCAGGCTCGACCGCAACTTATGCAATTCGCTTCCTTGGCGAACGCGTCCGCGAAGGCCTGAAGATTGTCGGCATCCCCACTTCACAGAAGACCAAACAGCTCGCCGAGCAATTGGGAATCCCGCTGGCCACGCTCGACCAGCACCCGCAGATTGATATCGACATTGACGGCGCAGACGAAATCGATCCGCACCTGAATCTGATCAAAGGCGGTGGTGGCGCGCTGCTGCGCGAAAAAATCATCGCCTCGGCTTCACGGCGATTCATTGTCGTCGGCGATTCCAGCAAGCAAGTCGCTCACCTCGGCAAGTTCCCGCTTCCGGTCGAGGTCATCCCTTTCGCGCAATCGCTGATTGCGAAACGAATCTCCGCCCTCGGGGCACAAGTTTCCTTGCGCGGCGGCAGCAATCCCTTCGTCACCGACGAAGGTCATCACATTTTGGATTGCACGTTCGGCGAGATTCTGGATCCGGCTGGGCTAGCGGTGAAGCTGCACGCCATTCCCGGCGTGGTCGAGCATGGGTTGTTCATCGGGATGGCAGAGGTTGCGTTGATTGGAAAAGATGGCGGAGTGACGCAGCTTCGCCCCTGATTCAAGACAGGGGATTTCGCCGCACGAGCCGTCTCCCGACCACTTCGAACGAACCTGTCAGCACAATATTAATCGCTTCGGAATAAGCGACGTGCTCTTGCTCCAGGATTCTCGCCGCCAGCGATTTCTCATCGTCGGTGTCGAGCACCGCAATCGCCTTCTGCACGATGATTGCCCCATGATCGAGTTCTTCGTCGACGAAGTGCACGGTGCAACCCGAAACTTTCACGCCGTAGGCAAACGCCTGCTCCTGGGCTTCGAGCCCTGGAAATGCAGGCAGGAGCGACGGATGAATATTCAGGATCTTGCGCGGAAATTGCTTTACAAACCACGGCGAGAGTAGACGCATGTATCCGGCGAGGCAGACCAGATCGACCTTGTGCTGCTGCAACGCCGCACCCACTTCGCGGTCGTGATCTTCGCGGGCTTTTCCTTTGGACGGAATGACGACAGTCTCCAGTCCCAGTTTGCGCGCGACATCGAGCCCTCCTGCGTCGGCGCGATTCGAAATCAAGATTGCGACGCGAGCGTTAGGAATCTTTCCCGACGCAATGTTCTTCGCGATGGCCTCGAAGTTCGAGCCGCGGCCGGAAAGCAGGATGCCTAGATTTTTGATTTCGTCGCTCATTGGCTTGGCGGCGTTGCAGCTGGTGGAGGAGTAAATGTCGGTTGCACAACTTGCAGCGCCACCGAGGAAGTCTCGGCGGAGCTCGGCCCGACCATGATGTCGAACGTCCCCTGCTCGACTACGCGGTGCATGTCGACATCGATCAGCGAGAGCGAATCCGGCGTCAGATTGAATTCGACTGTGGTCTTCTCTCCCGGCTTGAGGGTCACGCGTTTGAAGCCGCGCAGTTCCATAACCGGCCGCGTGACAGAAGCGACGCATTGATGAATGTACAGCTGCGCTACTTCGTCGCCCTCGCGAGTTCCTGTGTTGGTCACATCCACGGAAACCTTCGCAGTTGCGCCGGTCCCGAGTTGCGGCGGATCAACCCGCAAATTTTCAAACTTGAATGTCGTGTAGCTCAGACCGTAACCAAAGGGAAACAGCGGCGCACGGTTTACCGGCTTAGCACCGGGCGACCCGCACGGCCCGTTCTCTGCCTTTGCCTTGGATCCCTGTTTAGCGGTTGCATCCACCGACGGCGGTGGGGGCGTGTTTTGCAGATAACTGCGGTTGCGCGACGGCTTGTAGTTGTAGAAATCCGGCAATTGGCCGACCGACTTGGGGAACGTGATCGGCAGCTTGCCTCCCGGATTGACGTCGCCAAAGATCACATTCGCCGCTGCGGTGCCACCCTGTTCGCCGAGATACCAGCCTTCGAGAATTGCGGCCACATGTTCTTTGATGAAGTTGACGGAGAGCGGGCGTCCATTAATTAACAACACTATGACTGGCTTGCCGGTCGCGACTATGGCTTCAACAAGCTGCTCCTGAGCGCCGATCAGGTCAAGCGAATCGCGGTCGCCGAGGTGCTGCTCGGACCAGGCTTCCCGGTTCGTGCTCTCGCTCTCCCCAACCACAACGACAGCGACATCGGATTTTCGCGCGACATCGGCGGCAGCGCGAATGCTGGCCGCCTGCGAGGCCGCGTCGGGAATATTCACCGTGTTTTCGTACCACGCCGACCAACCCTGTTTACCGGCGTTGATCTTGCAGCCCTCGGAGAAGACGACCTTCACGCCCGGCTCGACCCGCTTGCGGATTCCATCGAGGATACTGATTTGATTTCCCGGCCCCGGATCGCGGCTGTATCCGCCGATGTGAACGTCGGCAGCATTCGGCCCAATCACGGCAATGGTTTTCAACTTCGCAGGATCAAGCGGGAGCAGGTTGCCGTCGTTTTTCAAGAGAACAATCGCTTCCTGTGCGGCTTTCAACGCTAGCTGTTTGTGCTCAGGACTATTAGTAGTGCGCTGCGCGTAATCGGGATCAACGTAAGGATTTTCAAAGAGTCCCAAGCGGAATTTCGTGGCCAGCACCCGGCTGACGGCGAGGTCAACTTCGCTCTCTGGAACCAAGCCTTGCTTTACCTGATCCACAAGAGTCGCGTACACCGAACCGTCGGAAAGGTCGAAATCCACTCCGGCCGCTAGCGCTTTGCGGGCGGCTTCGGCTTTGTCGGCGGCCACGTGATGGGTTTCGACCAGCATCTGCAGGCCGCCGCCGTCGGAGGTCACGTATCCCTGAAATCCCCACTCGTGACGCAGCACCGTGTCGAGCAGCCAGTGATTGATGTGTGAAGGAATGCCGTCGATTTCGTTGTACGAAGCCATCACGCTGCCCACGTGGGCTTCTTCCACAGCCGCTTGAAAGGGCACGAAGAATGACTCGCGAATGATTCGCTCAGAATAATTTCCCGGCGCTGTATTGGTGCCGCCTTCTGGCTGGCCGTGCACTGCAAAATGTTTAGCGGTCGCAATTACATGATGACGGTCAATGCTCCACGAAGTTCCCTGTAGGCCATTGACGGCCGCGACCGCCATGCGCGACACCAGATACGGATCTTCGCCGTAAGTTTCTTCCGTCCGTCCCCAGCGAGGGTCGCGCGCCAGATCGAGTACGGGAGTAAACGCCTGATTGGTTCCCGCGGAGGCCATTTCATCGCCGGCGGCGGTGAAAACCTGCTGCACCAGAGCTGGATCCCAGGTGCTGGCGAGTCCAAGAACCTGCGGAAAACTGGTGCTGCCGTAGGCCATGTATCCGTGCAGCGCTTCGCCCGCAAACAACATGGGAATGCCGAGGCGGGTCTTTTCGACCATGTACTTCTGCGCCTGATTGCGCAACGTGGCAGCATCAAAGGCGCTTGGGTGTGCGTCATTGCTGTAGAGAGCACCGATTTTTTGGAAAATAGCTTGCCCCTCGGGATCTTGCGTCGTCATCATGCGCCGTCGTCCGCCAGCGAGCTGATCAACCTTTTCTTCCAGGGTCATGCGCTGAAGCAGGTCGGCGACGCGGTCGGGAATCGGCAGCTTGGGATTGCGATATGCGGGGGCGTCGTTCTGGGAGCTGTCCTGTGCGAGGCAAACCGCAGCCAGAACAAAAACGATGATCAGGCTCAAGATGTTCCGCATGGCGAACAAGCTAAACTGACTGGGGGTCTGGGGTCAATCGGAAGCCGGGTTAAGGGCAGTTCTTCGCCTTCGCGTTTCCTTTGCGACCTCTGCGGTTAAAAGCTCGTTGAAGTCAGTCTTCGCGCCGATTTGTCCCCGCCAGCCAGCGCAGCAGCATGTTGACCACGCTCAGAACAATCGCGCCCTCAAAGGCGGCAAGAAAAGTATCAACCCGAAAGCCGGTCACCAGCTTGGCGGCCAGTTCCAGCATCAGGGCGTTGATGACAAACCAGAAAATCCCCAGTGTAAGAATGGTCAGGGGGAAGGTGAGCACCTTCAACAGCGCGCCCAGCGTGGCGTTTACGAGTCCGATCACCAGGGCGGCGATAAGAGCGGCCTTCAATCCCGACACGTGAAATCCGGGCACAAACTGCGCAACCGCCCAGACTGCCAAAGCGCTCAATAACCAGTTGATGAGAATCCGCAAGGCTCCTCCGACCGCGAGAATCATAGATCGCATGTGCCCAACACGCAAGCGCAACCTCACAGTTCCGAAAGTAGTAAACTTCTCCGTCATGCCGCAGCTCACCTATCTGGAGGCCATCCGCCAGGGAATCTGGGAAGAGATGGAGCGCGATCCGACCGTATTCTGCATCGGTGAAGATATCGGCATTTATGGTGGGGCGTTCAAAATTACCGACGGCTTTATTGACCGCTTCGGCCCCGAGCGAGTGATTGATACACCCATTGCCGAATCCGCCATTGTGGGCGCGGCATTCGGCGCTTCGCTTACCGGCATGCGGCCGGTCGCCGAATTTCAGTTTATGGACTTCATCGGATGCGCCATGAATCAGATCAGCAACATGGTCGCGAAAACGCATTATTTGTGGGGTGCCCCGGCGCCTCTAGTTCTGCGCGGCCCCAGCGGAGGCAACGTTCACGGCGGTCCATTTCATTCGCAGAATCCGGAGATGTGGTTTGTGCACAATCCCGGCCTCAAGGTCGTATGCCCCGCCACGCCTTACGACGCCAAAGGCCTGATCAAAGCGTCCATCCGCGACAATAATCCGGTCATCTTCTTCGAGCACAAGTACCTCTACCGCCGCATCAAAGAAGAAGTGCCAGCGGACGATTACGTTGTTCCGCTGGGAAAGGCGCGGGTTGCGCGCGCCGGTCGCGACATCAGCGTGATCACCTATGCCGCCATGGTTCACATGGCGCTCGAAGCCGCCGAGCTTCTGGCCAAAGAGGGGATCGAATTGGAGATTATTGATCTGCGAACTCTGGCCCCACTCGATCGTGAGGCCATTGCGCAGACGGTGAAGAAAACGAACAAAGTTATCCTGTTGCACGAGGACACGCGTACCGGAGGAATCGCTGGCGAACTCGCGGCCATTATCAACGAAGAGGCTTTCGACGATCTCGACGGCCCGATTGTCCGCATCACCGCGCTGGACACGCCAGTGCCGTTTTCGCCGCCGCAGGAAGAGCACTTTCTGCCACACTTAAAAGATGTGGTAGAAACAGCGCGCTGGCTGAAAGCCTATTAGATTATCTGTAGAGACGTAACTGGTCACGCCCTGCTAAACACGAGGCCTATCCAAGACGAGGCGCCACGATGCGAAATTTTATCCTCGGAATTGTCGTTACGGTTGTCTTGATTTTCGCAGTCGGATTCATCGTCGTCCACTTCGGCCTGCTGCCGACCGTGGCAAACATCCCGCCGCCGGATTTGGAAACTCGCATCGCCATGACCGCGCAGGACGCTGCCATGGAACGGCAAGCCCCGCACATCGCCAATCCGGTCCCCGTCACCGACGAAAATCTGATCGCCGGAATGAGGCTTTATTCCATGAATTGCGCCGTCTGCCACGGATCCCTCGACTTCGCCCCCAGCCTGCTGGAACATTCCATGTATCCGCCACCGCCGCAGATCATTCGCGAGCCGATTGATGACCCCGAGTGGCACATCGATTACGCCGTCCGCACTGGCGTCCGCTACACCGGAATGCCGGCGTGGAGCAAGACGCTCGCCGATGAGGACATCTGGAAAGTCACGGCATTTTTATCGCGAATAAATGACCTTCCTCCCGCGGTGCAGGACGAATGGGAGAAAATCTACGGGATTTCGCCCAAGACCCACCAGGGCGGAGAACACAAACAGAGCATGCACGATATGCATCACCAATGACGGCTCAGCCGCTCCAGGCTGTGCACCGCTTCCCTCGCTAAGCCCTCATGCCCGAACAACTCCACGCGATCTTCGACACGATCAAGGAAACCTTGATCGACTTGAGCGGCGCCCGCGAACCATGGAAGCCCATGTCGCGACCGGCGATAATCGCGTGGCTCGTCTTCTATCTTGCCTTCGCCGCCTACGCATTCAGCAAGCACGGCGAATTTCTCTTTATCGATACCGCGAACATGGTTGTGCACGAAGGCGGACACGCGCTTTTCGGCTGGTTTGGACCAACCATCGGTCTTTGGGGTGGGACGATTCTGCAGTGGCTGGTGCCATTCCTTCTGGCCGCCTATTTCTTCCACCAGCGCCAGCCTGCGGCGTTCGTGTTTTGTCTTTTCTTCTTTTTTGAAAACTGGCTTTATACCGCCACGTATATGGCGGACGCAATCGCCATGGACTTGCCGCTCGTGACCCTGGGTGATCCCGAGTTCGCCCGGCATGACTGGAACGCCATTTTTACCAGTCTGGGTGTTCTTGATTACACTCCGTGGATTGCCGGCACGGTACGATTCCTCGGGTGGACGGGAATGCTGGCCTCGATCGCCTGGCTGGCAAGCCGACTCAGGAAGCCTGGGGTCGCAGCAGCCGGCGAAGCCGTCTAGCGCTTCGGCGCAAGTTCTAATAATCTGGATCTCACTCGTAGCAGAAGCGTTCCGTTGGAGGAGCAGTCATGATCTGGTTTCGTCCCACCCTTCTTCTTGCGGTACTTTGGGTGCCGTACGTGCACGCTCAAACCGCCGATGATCTCGCGGCCAAGTACAACAAGCTCAATGCTTTTGAAGTCCGTCCAGGAGTACTTATGACAGCGCGATTCGGTCGCGACGGAAGACTTTGCCAGATGGTTCTACAGAGAGATCGTTATCCGTCAGAGAACCAGCCCGATCTCCGTATTACTGCGTCGAAGAGTCTTGGCAAGGAGCTTACAGACGAACTGGCGCCAATGGCTGAAAGGGGCGCACTGCTTAAGGACGGTGCAACCGGATTCGTCTCCGGAAACATCGTCCAGACAAGGCTCAACTACGAGAATCTCTCGATCGACCAGGTCGGAGGCTTTTCTAACGTTTGTGTCCCTGGAACAGCCGTGATCGTAATTCGTTGGAAGAACAGAGGCTGCGCCTTTCCGAAGGGTACGGAGTCACATGGCGTTGAAAGTTCTGCTCCGGTTTCGACGAAGTGATTGGTTTCCGCCAGGTCAACGACCGACGACGTTTTCTCCCTTCGCTATAATTACAGGTTGCGTTGTGACACGTTTCCGCGCTGTCTTCACCAGGCGCATTTGAACACCCGCAGAATCGAGCCGCGAAAAGAGGAACTATGCCGACCGATATTGTCATGCCCCAGATGGGCGAATCCATCGTGGAAGGGACCATCACCAAGTGGCTGAAGAAGCCGGGTGACAAAGTGCAGCGCGACGAGCCGCTGTTTGAAATCTCCACCGACAAAGTGGACGCCGAGATTCCGTCGCCAGCCGCCGGCGTGCTCCAGGAAATCAAGGTCGTCGAAGGTGCGACTGTCCAGGTGAACACGGTCGTCGGCACCATCGCGAGCGATGGCGAAGCGCCTGCGAAATCCGCCCCCAAAGCCGCACCCGCGGTGGAGAAGAAATCCGCGCCGCCTGCACCCGTTGCCGCGAAGCCCGCGCCGGCTCCAGAACCTCCCGCCGTACAAGAAACTTCGCACGATGAAGACGAGCACGCCCGCTCGTCGCCGCTGGTGCGCAAAATCGCCCGCGAACACAACGTGGATATATCCCAAGTCTCCGGCTCAGGACTCGGCGGACGAATCACCAAGCAGGACATCATGGCGTTCATCGAGGGCAAGTCCGCAGCGTCGGCACAAGGTTCTGGAGCTCCGGCTTCGGCCCCTGCGGCGGCATCGGCGCCAGCCCCGGCCGCGCCAAAGCCCTTACCCGTCGCCATCCCCGGAGACCTCGTCCCCCTGACCAACATGCGCAGGATCATCGCGCAACGCATGATCGAGTCGCGCCGCACCAGCGCTCACGTTCACTGCATGTTTGAAGTGGACATCACCAAGATCGTCACCCTGCGCAACAAACTGAAATCCGGATTCGAGCAGCGCAACGGCGCGCGCCTCACGTTTATGCCGTTTTTCGTGCGCTCCGCCATCATCGCCTTGCAGCAGTTCCCCATCGTCAACGCGTCATTAGAAGGCCATGATAAAGACCAGGGCATCCGCTATCACCGCCACGTAAACGTCGGCATCGCGGTCGCGCTCGACTGGGGATTGATTGTGCCCGTCCTCAAGAACGCCGATGAGATGAACTTCCTCGGATTGCAGCGCGGCATCACCGACCTCGGCGAGCGCGCCCGCAACAAAAAGCTGAAGCCCGAAGACGTCGAAGGCTCGACGTTCACCATCACCAACCCCGGCCAGTTCGGCGCCGTCTTCGGCCTGCCCATCATCAACCAGCCCAATTCCGCCATCATGGGTGTCGGCGGAATCACCAAGACCCCGCTGGTAGTCACCGACGCCGACGGCAACGACTCCATCGCCATCCGCTCGGTCGTTCACCTGACGCTAGGCTACGACCACCGCCTGATCGACGGCGCCGTCGCCGACCAGTTCATGGCGCTGGTGAAGAAGACGATGGAGGGGTGGAGCGAGGAAGTCGGGTAGGGCGAAGGCGAGGACGTCGTGAAGAGGAGTTTTTTCAGAAATTTGGCCCTATCGGCGGGATTCGATCCCTCCCAGCGTTTCTGACGATATCGCCCAAGATACCTATTACCGGTGCGACCGCCTCAGCGGTCAGTCGTCCGGACCACATCGTGTGGAGCTTGATCGTGCTTTCATATCTTGCTTGGTTCGTCCGTCTAAGTTGAAAGATGGCGGGGAGACACTCCTGTATCCCCTGACAGAACGCACGAGCCGTCTCTCGATATCCGATATCCTCATCCGCAACGCCTTCGGCGAAGGGAATCGCGAACGATTCACAAGCGTTGAGATAAGTGACCACAGGCCCCGCAATCTTCGGCCAGTCTCGGTCCAACAATGAAAGATCATAGCCGCGCGCTGGCACGATCTCACCCTTCTGGACCATAAACTGCCTGGGGCCTTGATTGTCCGGAGCCAGAGTATTCAAGAAGGTCAACCCCAACCGTTGGTACTCGGTCCCTAGCTTCGCCAGTGCTGGCACCATCTCTTCAGCAAAATAGCGACACTGGTCGGCGGCGTACCTCACCGACTCACGCTTGGCGTTGGTACGAGCAACCTCTTTCGAGATTGCGACTTGTTCCAGGCCGATCTTAAGTTGCCTCAGACCCAAGAACGCGGCAATCGCGATGGCTATCCCAGAGGCAAAATAAAGAAGCTCCAGGAATGCGCGGATCGTGCAATACAACTGACTCATGGGCTGAAAGTGTAGCATCGCGGCACAAGGCCTGCCACGCTGATAAACGTTGGATTTTTGCTACTTGTTTCGCCTTGCATTCGCCCACGCGTTACGATACGCTGATGGTTAGCGAAGGAATTTTGTTTATGACGTACAGTAGGATCCTCTTAATCTGGATGGCACTCTGGTCCACTTCCGTTCTCGCGCAACGTGCCATTCCCGACAACAATCTTGCCTATCCGGTTTGGATAAATTTGACGAATTGCACTGGAAACATCGTCAGCATTCAAGGCTCCGGTTTCTTCTTGGACACGGGTGCGAAACTCTACCTTGTCACAGCGCGCCATATCTTATATACGCAACCGCAGCCCGCGAATCCCCCAACTCCGGCCAGAGGGCCAGAGCTACAGTGCAAGGTAGCCGAGCTGCGTTCGTATTCCAAAGACCCAAGTGAGGTACAGCAGAACCGGATGATACTGAGCTTGGAGATTCTAGCGAGCACGGGAAAAGTGAAACCGCACGCTAGTCATGACGTCGCTGTAGTTGAACTCGGAACTACCGAGCAACTGCCGGCTCCGACCGCCACGACTCCGTCCGTCCCCGCTAGTCCGCCTATTCCAGGAACGGTGTCTCAAGCCGGTATCCTGAGGTATAACCCCGGCATCGCTGGGATTCAAAATGCCCCGTCTGGCCTCTTGGACGTTAGCATGGATACGGTGAGAAAGTTCGATCAGGTGCTGACGGCGAACGAGATTTATGTGTTTGGCTATCCAGCATCCATCGGCCTTCAGCAAGCACCACAAATTGATTACAACGCTCCTCTGCTTCGGAAAGGAATCGTCAGCGGCCTCAACAGCGCTAACAAGACGATCGTTCTAGACGCGTTGACCTTTCATGGCAATAGCGGCGGTCCGGTGTTGGAGGTTACGCATGAAGGATTCGTGACGCACTTCTTTATCATTGGGGTGGTTAGCCAATACGTTCCTGTCGCAGAGACATGGATCAACACTGCCCAAGGTTATGGCAATGTGCAGATATATAACTCGGGATACTCCATTGCCGAACCTATGGACCCAGTCTTGGAGCTTATAGGTCAGTGAGAGCAGCCGCGCTGCTCGATCTCACTGGGCGCGGCAGTTTCGAGAACCAGCTCAACGGCTTCCTGCAGGTTCTTTCTGGCGCTTTCAATCGAATCTCCCTGGCTGGCAACGTCTAGTTCCGGGCAGAGCGCCACGTATCCGTCGCCTTCGCGTTCAATAATCGCTGTAACCTGTTGGATATGTTTCATGGTTTACCTGTTTGCCATTCTAAAGCACGCACACTCATCGGCGTAACTAGTTCTTCAGGCGCTCTTCTCTGCCTCAGCGTCGCTCTCCGGCAGAATCGCAGCTTCGGCCGCGGCGGCATCGGCTTTGGTTGGCGGAGTCAGGGCAAACTGACGAGAGCCACGCGCCACCTCGCGGCCTAGCGCCCGCAATTGCTCCCGCAGATTTGGGTCGCGAGCATTGCTCTGGTCGTCAAACGCTTTCCACGCTTGCGCGATCGGCAGTACCAGTGGGACCGCCCACCCGCGCAGCGAGCGGACCACAAACTCCATGGTGTTGACGGCCTGCAACCCTTGCACGCCGCCTGCGGTGCTGATCAAGCCGACAACCTTATCGGTGAGAAATGGCGGCTGACGATTTGACAGGAGCTGCAACCAATCGAGCGCATTCTTGAAGGACCCGCTGATGGTGCCGTGATACATCGGACTGCTCCAGATCAGCCCGTCGGCGTTGTACGTTGCCTCCACGAGCTTGAGGACAGAATCCGGCGGATCGCTAATGCCGGGGTCGAACATCGGAAGCGCTAGCTGACGAACATCGAAGAGTTCGGTTTGCGCTCCGGCCTCCGCCGCCCCCTCCAAAGCGATTTTTACCGCAGCCAAACTGCTGGACTGCTTTGACAGCGAGCCTCCCAAGCCAACTACTGTCAATCGAGTTTTCATGACCAGCCTCCATCTTCGGTAATTGATGAGAAGTGCTGCGATGCGGATTCGCCGCCCCACAGTCGGTTGAAAATTTCTGGGCCTACGTGGTTCGCCTCAAGGATCTCAGGGGTTTCCCCAATTGCGGCATTTCGGCGCAGAGTCAAAACTATGAGCCTGGCTGAAGCAAAGGATCTGAACATGACGGATAAGAGCGTCCGGCTGCGCTTGGAAGCGCAAGATGGTTCGGCGGGTCGAGAATACCGCGTCAACGAGGGGAAAGTCGAGGTTCGAAGCCTGCAATCACGCGGCGAACACCATCCACCCGAGGGCCGGTGGCATCGGCTCACTCCCCAGCAATTAAGCATTCACGTGGAGCGCAACACGGTTGTGGCGCTATGGCTGGAACGCCGTCTCGGCTGGAAACGGTTGCTTCAGGCATGCGTCGGCCCAGAGATGCAAGATTGGATGCCTGCACAAAACCACGGGAATTCTGTCCACGGTGGGCAACCTGGCGGATACGCAGATGCAGGAAATAACCACCCACGATAAGAGAAATAATCGTCCGCGTTGGGTTCGTTGGCGCGGGAACCTTGCGCCCCGCAACCTCAGCTGGCGCGGGGCATGGGACGATCGCTCTTGTGCCAGTCAGCACCCACACGATCTGCTGAAATCCGACCGCTTTAGCGAGGTTATCTTGTTCGCCGCTGCAGTCGCGGTGGTGATCACTTTGCTGTTGATTGCAGTGGTTTTACTGCGAGCCCCAGGGTTTTAGTTGGCAAGGGACCTTTGCTCTCCAGTTCTTAACGAGGAAAGGCGAGTAAGAGAGCTGCGGGTTTTTTTTCAGAGAGCTAGTTCATTTACCGGATCGGCGGGCGCAGCGCGGGGAAGTATTCTTGATCCAGCGACAATTATTCCAGCAGGAGGCGACAAATGAACTCAGATCAGATGAGCGGTAAATGGAAACAGATGAAAGGCGCGGCCAAGGAGCGATGGGGTAAATTAACCGACGATGACCTTGACGTGATCAACGGGCAGAGCGATCAGCTGATCGGCAAGATCCAGGAACGGTACGGCATCGCGCGCGAAGTCGCACAAAAACAGGTTGACGAGTGGAATTCTGCTCAAAAACGGGCCGCTGATCTCCGCGACAACCTTGACCAGGACCTTGACCGGGACGAAGACCTTCCGCGGCGCAAGGCCAGCTAAACCAATCGACCTCTACTCCAGAATAACGGGCAGTGATTCTCGACCGTCGTGGGCGACTTTCACTGCCCGCCCAAATCAGTTTCGCGGCGCTACAGGGCCGGTGCAGCGTCCATCCATAGGGTATTCCGTGTATTTTTGAACGTCGGAATGGTGCGAATGCTGTGGGAAGTGTGCGAAACGGCCCGCGTTCCGTTCAGGGACCGACATTCTGTGCGCAGCCCTGGTTATTCGGAAGAGCCGTGACACCTGATGAAACACCCATCGCTGCGCAACCGCTGAATTTACCGAGGGAGCAGAAATGCCGATTGGCTGGTGGAGAGGAAGCACACATCCGCTACTTTGACGGCGCTGATCACCCGAAATGAACTCGTGCCTGACGCTTCGCCGCCCGCCGGATAAGAGGCGGTGGCGTGCTCTATTTGGCTGGGGCCGCCCGGACCGGATTGCTCCTCGCTTGGTCTTTGACCGGCTTCAAGGTTCTGGCCAGTGACCAGGACGTCGGTCCCAACCAGCATGCGAAGAGTCTCGCGATTCCCAACCAGGCTGTACACTGCGCCGGTCTCATCGTCGGCCAATCGGTAGGCTCCTACCGCGTTGGCAGAAAGACATCCCTTTAAGGCCGCACGGGTCACGGCCGTTCCGTCTTTTTCCGAACCGGAAAGACGCCTGGTGGCCGGCTGCTGGGCCATAAGCCCCACCGTCGCGAGCAACAACGGTATCGAGATCGAGGCTTTTCCTCGCATATCGCTGAACCCTCCAAACGGGCCGACCCGGACACAGCAAGCGCGAGCGAAAAGTGTAGGAGGTCTCGCCGGAGATGAGAATCGAGTGATGTCCTTAGGGGGGAGGCGGGAAAATCCGTAGAGCAATTTTGGCAAATTCTCTAGCTGTCTCGACCCGGCCGCAACCTCCGAATCTCATCTAATAACTAAGTAATTAAGCATCATTTTGAGGAGGGCTCATGAAGAAAATGCTTTGGGTTATATTGGCCGGAACGGCGTTGCGTGCGCTTTCTTACGCTCAGGAGGCGGCTCCTCCGCCACCGACGAGCAATGCAGCTTCCCAGAATGAATCAGCGTCCGTGGGCGGGAACTTGAGCATCGCACCGGGATCCCGGACTCGGGGCCTCCGCTGCGGGGACGAACGCGCTGACCTTGGTGCCGCTTTCGTTAGAGACTAGTTCCAGCTTCCCGCCAAGTTGGCGGACGCGCTCACCCATGCCGCGCAATCCCACGCCGTGGGCGCTCATCCAGTCCCGACCGGATTGCTCGAGAAGTTGCGGCGGTATTCCGTGCCCTGCGTCCTCGATTTCCAGGATCGCCATCCCGTTCTGCATCGCCAATCGAACGTGGGCAGTTTGGCTTCCAGAGTGCCGGTGGACATTGGTCAGGCCTTCCTGAAGCACGCGGAACAATGCCAGCTCGGAATCGCGAGGCAGCCGGCCGAAGTCCGATTGCACGTCAAGCGTGGTCCGAATGCCGCTGCGCTCAGAGAACCCTTCGAGGTACCAGGGTATCGCCGAGCTTAATCCCATCTCCTCGAGCAGTGGAGGGTAGAGTAAATAAGATACCGTCCGAACTTCTTTAATGCAGTCATCCGTTAACTGAATGCAGGCGTCCAAATCGTCAACCGAGGCCGCGCTCTGAGGCCCAAGGACCGCGGACAAGGAGGCCAGTTTCATTTTCAAGACGGCAAGATACTGCCCCAGACTGTCGTGAAGATCCCGCCCAATGCGCCGGCGCTCTTCATCTTGACTGCGGAGCAGGTGCAGCGATAGTTGGCGAAGCGATTTTTCTGAATTGTGAAGTTGCTGTTGCGCCTCTCGCCTTTCGGCAACTTCCTTTTGCAACACCTGCCTTGCCTGCATGGCCTGTGTAGCGTCGCGAGTAACTTTGCCAAAACCAATCAGCTTGCCCGATTCATCCCGGACCGCGGTGATAATCACATTCGCCCAAAACTTCGATCCATCTTTACGAATGCGCCAGCCTTCATCTTCGAATCGTCCTTCCTTTGCTGCGACCACAAGCTCCATAGCGGGCTTTCCGCTAAGCACCTCGGCTTCTTCATAGAAGCAAGAGAAGTGTTTCCCAATAATCTCTTCAGCTTTGTATCCCTTAATGCGCGTTGCGCCCAAGTTCCAAGTGCTGACGTTGCCCTGGGGATCCAGCATGAAGATCGCGTAGTCCTGCACCGCCGACACCAGCAAGCGAAATTGCTCCTCGCTCTTTCGAAACACCAGGTCCTTTTCGAGGACCTGAGCCTTCTGTTCCAGTTGCGCGACGCTGCGCAGGCGGTCTTCTTCGCTGCCCAATCCTACATAGCCCTCGCTGGGAACAACGCCGGAGTGTTGGCCGCACATTTTCAGAAAGGGTTCGATATGCGTTGCATCGTTGAATCCGGTGATTGGGTAAGCGCACAGGAGGGAGAAGGAATATTTCTGGGCCATGCGATTCCACAATTGCTCAACCCGGATGGCCTCGTGCGGTTTGCCATCGGCCCATAACAAGGCCACCAACTCGCCAAAGACGGCGATGCGACAATCCCCATTTACGGACATTTGCGCCTGCCTCAAGGCTGCGCTGACAGTGTCGTTAAAGCGGTTCTCATCGATCGTGCCATCCACCATCAACCGGGCCAGAGTTTTACTCGCGTCCAGGGCGATGTAGCGCCCTTTCAGGGTAGCTTTCGCGGTGTCCACTCCCCGCGCAGCCAGTCGTTTTTCGAGCTGTTCGCGATGGGACGCGGTTGCCAAAACCACGGCTGCGTCACCCATCGCCAGCGCGCCGCCGACAAAACGGCTCAACACATCAATCAAAAAAGCATCGTCGGTATACAACTGCACCACATGGCCATCATGTTGGTGGCTCGTTGGCTGCAAAAGCGACAGTACCCGAGCAGGCGAAGTTACCTGAGCGCCGGAATGTGACATTCAAATTACCTCTGAGTAAGGACTTGCGGACGAAAAGCCTTGATTCTACTTGTCAAATATAATCATGGCCGAAACAAACATCAGTCCATACGGGAAACACTGTATGCTCTCCGTGACCGCCTGAAATAGACAAAGTGGAGCCGTTGGCTCACGGTTCGTCAGGCGGCGTTGAGCAGACCTTCGATGCTTCCAACCAAAGAATCGATACTCTCGGATTTGGATTTTACTGCGGCGACGCCGGAAGCGAACGCTTCGCGCTCAACTTGCGAATTACTGTAGTTGGTGAATATGAGAATGGGCAGGCCCGGCATTAAGCGCTGCAACGCGCGGGCCGCTTGAAAGCCGTTCATCACCGGCATCGAAACGTCCAACACGACCAGATCGGGATGGAGCTGCAAGGCTTTGCTAATCCCTTCGGCCCCGTCGGCCGCCTCGCCGCACACTTCCCAACCGTCATGGCGCCCCAAGAGCACGCGCAAACCTTGCCGGATGGCGGGACTATCGTCGACAATAAGGATGCTCTTCAAAAAACCCACCGGTCTTAATTCATTCTTTTTCTTCCATTCTGTTCTATTTCCCCGAGGCCATTGTCGACCGCGAGCCTCCAATCGGCAATACCGCTGACAATGTACGGAAATGCACAAACCTCGTAAGAGTTTTCCCAGCCCTTGAAAGACCAGCCGTCACGGACGACAATGGGTCAAACGGAGATCAACGCTTGAGTAGGAACAGCATTCAGAGCGCTGGCCGACTCCGCGGGAAATCCGCCCTTGGCCCGCAAAATACAGCAAACCCTGTATTCGCGGAGGCGGCGTCCGGGCACTACAATCGCGACGGCACCGCAACCCTAGGGGGTGTGCCACCAGGCTACAGGTAGGAAACGGAATGACAATTCGAATTCTGATTGCAGACGACCACCCGGTGGTAAGGCGCGGGCTCAAAAGCCTGATTGGAGAGCGGGCCGGATGGGAAGTGATAGCGGAAGCAGTGGACGGCGAGGAGGCTGTCGAAATCGCCGATCGGTTGAGCCCGGACGTGGTGGTGCTGGACGTGACCATGCCGCGAATGCACGGTTTGGAGGCCTGTCGGCTCATTCGGCAGAGTCTTCCCAACTGCGAAGTGCTCATGGTGACGCAACATGATTCCCCGCAAATGATGCGTGAAGCCTTGCTGTGTGGCGCCAAGGGATATGTAGTGAAGTCGAATGCCCCGCGAGATTTGTTGGCGGCAGTGGAGGCAGTGAGCGAGCATAAAAACTTCGTTGCGGGTACGCCGGAGACGAGGGGTTCGACTTGAGCCAAGACGGTAAAGAGTCAGATTTAGTCCGGGAACGTGAAAACACGAAAAGTTTGGAACGGAGGTAAGACCCAATGAAGCTAAGGATTCTGATTGCGGATGATCATGAAGTGGTGCGCCGCGGGTTGTGCACGCTGCTTCAGTCGCATGAGGGTTGGGAGATCTGCGGGGAAGCGACTGACGGCCGGACCGCGGTGGAGAAGGCGAGGCAACTGAAGCCCGACGTAATTATCTTGGACATTGGCATGCCCAACCTCAACGGCCTGGCGGCGACCCGGCAACTGGTACAACAGGACCCTCTTTGCAAAGTGATCGTGCTTACGATTACCGATTCGGACCAGGTAATTCGGGAGGCGCTCGACGCTGGCGCCCGCGGATTCGTGCTGAAGTCCGACGCCGCCCGGGACTTGGTGACTGCGGTCGAAGCATTGCAGCGGAACCGGATGTTTTTTACTCCGCGAGTGAATGACATGGTGCTGAATGGGTTTTTGGGCCGGGGTTCGAATGGATCGAGTCACGCGCCCCAGCTCCCGCAATTGACTCCGCGCGAGCGCGAGGTGATTCAGTTGCTAGCCGAAGGCAAGAGTTCGAAAGAAGTGGCCTCGTCTCTCAATTTGAGCACCAAGACGGCGGAAACGCACCGCAGCAACATCATGCGTAAACTGGGCCTTCACTCGATTCGCGATGTGGTGGTTTACGCGGTGAAGAATAACATCATCCAAGTCCAGCTTCCCCAGCTGACAATTACCGGAGAGGACCCCGCGGCTTCGACGTAGCACATACCTTCCGTGGGGCCGCCTTTGGTTGGCTAGGAATAAACGGGTTCTGTCGCGGGCCGCTTTTTAGTAACGGCCCTGCTTAGTTCGTTCGTCGCGTGAGATGCGAAGCCAGCGTGACCACGAAGAGAACCAGGAAGAGAAAAAAGAGAATCTTGGCGATTCCGGCAGCAGCTAGCGCAATTCCGCCAAACCCAAAAATCGCAGCCACCAACGCCACCAGGAAGAAAACTACTGCCCAGTAAAGCATAACGCCTCCAGTTCTAGTTTTTGTCTGCTTGAGATTGGACGATCCCGCAAAACCCACGCTCGTCCAAATTCGTAAGGCGAGAAGCAGGGGCCGACGACTGCTCAGCGGGCCAGCCCCTGCTCGTTAGGTGGGATAGTTTGGGGATCAGTCTCATGATGGATTGAAGCATAGGGGGCGCAATCGCAAATCGACAATCCTCCTGCTCCTGTAATTCCTTAGCGGACTCGCTGTAATCCCGGGTAAGTGTGGTCTGTGCAAGTCCCTTAGTTACAACCGCCTTTCCATCTACTGCCCGAGATTTTGTACAGCAACATACAAAACCGGGTACAGAGTGCACCGGATGGAACATTTTCCAGCGCGAATCTACTTTCGTTGCTGTTGCAAGCGGCCGGGTGGATTGGTTTGACGCACCGTCGGCAGCAGAAGGTTTTCTTTAAAGTCTAATTTGATTTAAAAAAGGAGCCACACGTGAACAGCGACTCTTCTTTTACGTCTTCTAGTTCTTCTTCTTCTTTTGCTTCTACTGCTTCCACGGGTTTTCCTGCTACCGGTGCACGCTTCGATTCCGAATTGATCGAGCGAGCTCAACAGGGCGATGCCGAAGCCTTTGCCGCCCTCTTCCAGGCACACAAGACGCGTGTGTATTCGCTGTGCCTGCGGATGACCAACAATGCCGCCGAGGCTGAGGACCTGGCGCAGGACGCATTTTTGCAGGTGTTCCGTAAACTTTCGACCTTCAAGGGAAACTCTGCGCTTTCCACTTGGATCTATCGGATTGCGGTCAACACTGTGCTCATGCGCTTCCGGAAAAAGACCCTGTCGCAGATATCCTTGGACGAGCCCTGGAGCAACAACGCTGAGGCCAAGTCCAACCCCCGCGAATACGGCAGCAGGGACCTCGGGCTGGCAGGGTGTGTGGACCGCCTGGTATTGGCCGAAGCGATCCGGGAATTGCCCGAGGGATACCGCACTATCTTTCTCCTGCACGAAGTGGAAGGTTACGAACACGGCGAGATCGCCGAATTTCTGGGGTGTTCGACGGGAAATTCAAAATCACAGCTGCACAAGGCCAAGATGCGCATTCGTGAGCTCCTGGCAAATCCCCGAACCACGCGTTCGCGGACACCGCAAGGCAAGCAGGCAAAACGCGAAGCGGCGCCCGTGGTCGAGAACTGGGAAATGTTGCTCGAGCTGGGATCGAAGGCAACCCACGCCTCTGCAGCCGCAATCTAGCTGTTGCGGAAGCCAACGGACAATTCCGTTGCGGGATGATCTTTCACATCTTCGTCGCAATCGCGCTCCAAATTTGCGCGCCGACCGTGTGAAGAACGTTGAACCGTCCGGTTTTAGTTTCAACCGACACACAGGAACTGAGTGCATCCAATTTCAACAAGGAGTGTTTGATATGAGTTTACTGAATGGAATGTTGTCAAAGTGTCTGGTAGCGTTTTTCGCCGCAATCGTGCTTCTGGCCGCCACGAGCGTGCCCGCTGAGGACCGGGATGATCATTCTGAAAAGAATCGTACCGACATCGAAAAGCGCATCAAGGCGTCCGCGGACGTGCTCGATGAAATCATGGGAACGCCGGACAAGGCAATTCCCGACAAGATCATGCGCGATGCCGAGTGCATCGCGGTGATTCCGTCCATGGTCAAGGTCGCGATCGTTGTCGGTGGCAACCACGGAAAAGGCGTAGCCACTTGCCGGACCGCTAACGGGTGGAGCGCACCCGCTCCGATCACCGTGACCGGCGGCAGCTGGGGTTTGCAACTGGGCGGCCAGGCCGTGGATCTGGTGATGGTGGTGACCAATGAAAAAGGAATGCAGCACCTGCTCTCCAGCAAATTTAAGCTGGGTGCCGACGCTTCCGCTGCTGCCGGACCGGTGGGCCGTGACGCTGCTGCCGATACCGATTGGAAAATGAAAGCTGAGGTATTGACCTACTCTCGCGCTCGTGGAGTTTTCGCCGGCATCGATCTGAACGGATCGGCGATCACCCAGGACCGGGACGAAACCGCGGTCCTGTACGGAAAGATGGTTGACTTCGCCGATATCTTGAATGGAAGAGTTGCGCCTCCAGAAGGAAGCGCGCCTTTTCTGACGGCAGTGAAGAAGTACTCCTCACAGGCGCGGGAACAGGGAGAAGTAACGAGGCCCGCGTCCAATTCGCCGGTCAACTAAAGAAACGTGTGGCGGTTGATGAGTCCGACGGCCGGCCCCGGTTTCCAAGGTCCGGCCGTCGTTCCAAGAGCAACAAGTCAGGGTTTTCCCCGCGGCCTTTTGCAGCCATTGTCTCGTTCAAAACAGCTGCCACCTTAGAAAAAATTACCTAAGGATCCGGGCCGCTGAGTTTACGAGGTTGGCACAAGTTAATGAATTTCCACGGGGCTACCGGTTTGGCATGCTTTGTGCTCTAACCTATCAAGTCCGGCGACCTCACCACTTGCGATGGAGGTAGGTTCCATGGCCTGTTCCAGTCAGCCGTTCTGCTTAGAACAAGCTTCCGCTCAGTTCGGCAGCCTTCCTCGCGAGGAGGCACCCTCGGTAGTACGCATTGAGAGCCGCGACCTGTTTCGCGTTCTAATCGCGGACGACCACGAGATTGTGCGGCGGGGCATACGGGATTTGATCGAGAGACATCCGGGCTGGCAGGTTTGCGGGGAAGCAAAAGATGGGCGTGATGCAGTGAGCCGTGCCTTCGCCCTGAAGCCGGATTTAGTGCTGCTCGATATCGGAATGCCCAACCTCAACGGTCTAGATGCCGCGCGGCAGATCGCTGCGACCTGTCCCCTGACCCGGGTACTCATCCTCACTGTCCACGACTCCGAGCAGGTGGTACGCGAGGTGTTGGCGGTGGGGGCCCGCGGGTTCCTGCTGAAGTCGGATGCGGGCCGCGACTTAGTCTCGGCCGTAGAAGCCTTGCAGCGCCATGGGACCTTTTTCACGTCCAAGGTCGCATCGTTGGTGTTAGAAGGATATTTGAACCCCCGTCGCGCGAGCGAACCCAGCCGCCGCAATCGTCTTACCCCGCGTGAGCGGGAGGTCGTGCAACTGCTGGCGGAGGGGAAAACCAGCAAGGAAATCGCGGCCGCTTTAAACCTCAGTGTTAAGACCACGGAAACCCATCGCACCAATATCATGCGCAAGCTGGACGTGCATTCAATCGCGGGACTGACCATCTATGCCGTGCGCAACGGCATTGTCCAGATTTTCTAGGAATTTTCTTCTGCCCTCCTTCACCCGGGCCTTGAATCTGAGCCCACGATAGGGCGACTCCTGGCCCCTTTTAGGTGCTTTACCGTATGGCCCACTGGGGCCGGGAACCATTACGCTCCAATCAGTAAACCATTCCTCGGGTTGGCGAATATTGGGCCGCGCGATGTCCGTCAGTGCAAGAATCGAGGGAGAAGTAGAAATGAAGATGCTTGGAGGGTCATACGGGCGTCCCACGGCGAGTCTTGGTGTTGTGTCGAGATGTAGAAGCCAGTCGAGTGATCGAAGAGGCCACGCGACCCTGGATGTTCGAGACCGTCGCGTGTTCCTCCGCTCACGAATCTCTGAGGCTTCTGGAGCAAGAGGATTTTGCATTGATTTTTTGCGCAGAGCAGTACGCGGACGGGACCTATCGCGATCTGCTCACGAGCGCGCCGCCTCACAAAGCGCCAGTCGTGATCATGATCTCTGATCCGAACCCAGACGCCGTATTTCGCGAAGCCATGTCCCTTGGAGCCTTGGGCGTGCTCAGCAGCCCGTGCTCCAAGGCAGACGTGCAGTGGATGGTGATTCGAGCAACGCAGAAAAGCCCGGCGGTTCGGGCTTCATAGCAACCTGCCATTTGGTAGCGATTCAGAACACGCGGCGACGACGCCAATCACCGCTTCAGGGTCCTCGCCCTTTCGAACGGAGCCATCCCATCCGCTCCTGACATCGCGGTCGGCACGACAAACCCGTGCATTTCCAGCAGCCGGTTGCGAAGCAGCAGAGTCTCAGACTCATCGTCAATGCAGGGGATTGTGGTCGGGCGGGAGGTCATAGACGTGCGTCTTATGCAACCGAAGCCTCGGGTCCGAATTCGTCTTTGGACGCCGGGTCGTTCGATTTCGGCTCGACTAGCGGGACCGTCACCGTTATCTTGGTGCCAATTGGGCCGGATTGGATTTCCAGTAATCCATTCAACTCCCGCACCCGCTCCCGGATTCCCGCGATTCCAACCCCCACTGCGGAATCGCCTTCATTGAGCCGCTGCAGGCGTTCCTGGGGGATGCCCCGTCCGTCGTCTTTAACTTCGAGCAGGGCTCGTTGCCCCTCGACGCGAAGCGAGATGTCCACTGTCGATCCACCGGCATGCCGGTGTACGTTGGTGAGCGCTTCCTGAACCGCGCGGAACAATGCAATTTCCGCGTCCTCGCCCAAGCGGCCAAGGTCGGGGGGAAGATCAAGACTAACCTCAATGCCGCTGCGTCGGGCGAACCCGTCTACGTACCAGCGGGCTGCAGACGCAAAGCCAGCTTCTTCCAGCAATGGCGGATGAAGCAGGTGAGAAATGGTACGGGTTTCGGTCAGGCACTTGTCCACGATTTCGGAGCATTCCGAAGCTCGCGCGGCTTGCGCTCCGTTGGAGGCAGTAACGAGATCGAGATTCATTTTTAGCGCCGCCAGATATTGACCCAGGCTGTCGTGCAGTTCTCTAGCGATTCGGCGGCGCTCTTCATCCTGCAAAGTGAGGATTCGACCGCTTAACCTTTTGGCTGCTTCTTCTGCGCGCTTGCGGGCGGTGATATCCGTGTTGATTTCCAGCCATCCGAGGACTTTTCCGTCCTTGTCCCGCACCGTGGTCCAGCGGCTTTCGACCGTAATCTGAGTACCGTCTCGCTGGGTGTGACGAAGCTCCCCTTCCCAGGTGTCTTTGGCTTCAATTTCCTCCAATGGAATGGGGAATTCGGTACCAAGCAGTTCGTGCGGCGAACGGCCCATCGCCTCGCTGGCGGACCATCCGTACAATCTTTCAGCCCCTTGATTCCAGTAGGAAATGGTGGCATCAGCAGCCCGCACAAAAATTGCATCACTGGCCAGATCCAGCAGCGCCGCCTTCTCGACGACCTCCGCAGTTTTTTGCTCGAGGGAGATCGTGCGCTCCCGGATGCGATCCTCCAACTCTTGTTGCGATTTTTTCAATCGCTCTTCGGCCAGTTCCCGTTCGCGAATCAGGCGTCGGGTCGATCGCCCCAAAGCCATCAACAGCGCCGAAGAAATTACGAAGCCCAGAATCCCGAAAACCTCAGTCTGGTCCTTAAGGGCGAAGGTGTGGTACGGAGGCAAGAACCAGTACCAGACTCCAGCCACTCCGATTGCGACCGCGAGAACCGAAGGACCCACGCCGCAATACCAAGCGGAGAAGGCGATCGCCAGCCAAAGAGTGTGATAGGGGTTTTGCGCGCCCAGAAGGGGGTTCAACAGTTTGCGCAGGTACAGCGCGACCACGGCTGCGCCGGCTGCCAGAGTATACCGGGCCACTTCTTGCTTAATTCGCGTCATGACAGCACTTACTTAACGAGACGAATTAACGCTGCTGTTAGGCCGAAATCCTACACAGGGCAAAAATAAACGTCAAGAGATTTCTTGCGGCAAGGCATTCAAAACATTGAACCTTGCCCCAGCGTTAGTGGAAGAGGAGAAGATGAACGGCAGCTCATTGGGTTCTTCCTGTCCACCATAAGACTCTTGCTATAGTTTTCGCGATTTCTAACCCAGGGTTGCCTCGTCGAGAACAATCTTCGCCTGACTACAGAGGTCTCCTGATCTCCCTACATGGTTCACTGTATTTTGCAAACATTCCCGCCGACCTAAGATGTTGCAGATTTGTCTCCGCCTCGCGCTCGTCCCTGATCGGCATAAGTTGGACTCTGCGTAAGGTCCCGCACCAACCGAGAATTAGGAACAATACTCATGAAACGAAGCGCTGTTCAATCGCCCCCTACCGACGCAAACAATGGAGACCACGGAACGAGTCACTCGGCAGCAGTCCAACCCGCCCTTAGCCCCGGTGATCTTAGTGCGATCCTACAGAGCTTGCAGACGATGCGCGATGGCGATTTTTCCGTGCGTCTTCCTGGAACCTGGACCGGACTGGCGGGCAAGGTTGCCGACACCTTCAACGCCATTGTGACCGCCAATCAACAGATGGCGCAGGAACTTAAGCGGGTTGGGCAAGTGGTCGGCAAGGAAGGCAGAACTCGCGAGCGTGTCCGGTTTCAGGAGTCCAGAGGCGCCTGGGGCGAGATGGGGGTGTCGGTTAATACGCTGGTTGAGGACTTGCTTCGGCCCACGGCCGATGTTACCGGCGCAATCGCTGCCGTGGCACAAGGAAACCTCACCCAAACTGTGCGCCTCGATGTGGACGGGCGTCCGCTCGAAGGGGAATTCCTCCGGTCGGCCAAGATCGTCAACACCATGATCCAACAGCTCAGCGTATTCACCGCTGAGGTGACGCGCGTAGCCCGCGAAGTAGGAACGGACGGAAAACTGGGAGGCCAGGCGCAGGTGCCCGGCGTTGCCGGCACGTGGAAGGACTTAACCGACTCCGTCAATTTGATGGCCAGCAACCTGACCGGCCAGGTGCGCAACATCGCTGAAGTGGCAACGGCCGTGGCCAGTGGCGACCTTTCGCGCAAAATCACGGTGGATGTACGAGGCGAGATCTTGCAGTTGAAAGAAGCCATCAACACGATGGTCGATCAGTTGCGGTCTTTCGCTTCAGAAGTTACCCGCGTGGCCCGCGAAGTCGGCACCGACGGCAAGCTCGGCGGTCAGGCCGTAGTGCCCGGCGTAGCCGGAACCTGGAAGGACTTGACCGATTCGGTGAATGCCATGGCCGGCAATCTCACCGCGCAAGTACGTAACATCGCCGAAGTGACCACGGCGGTGGCGCGCGGCGACTTGTCGCGCAAAATCACGGTGGACGTGAAGGGCGAAATTCTAGAGTTGAAAGACACCATCAATACGATGGTGGATCAGCTCAACGGTTTCGCTGGCGAAGTGACGCGTGTGGCCCGCGAAGTAGGAACCGAAGGCAAACTGGGCGGCCAGGCGCAAGTGCCCGGCGTCGGCGGAACCTGGAAAGATCTCACCGACAACGTAAACTTCATGGCCAGCAACCTCACCGGCCAGGTCCGTAACATCGCAGAAGTCGCAACCGCGATCGCGAAGGGAGACTTGTCGAAGAAGATCACCGTGGATGTGCGCGGCGAGATTCTCCAGCTGAAAGAAACGCTCAACACGATGGTCGATCAGTTAAACCGGTTCGCTGGAGAAGTGACGCGCGTAGCTCGCGAAGTCGGAACCGAAGGCCGTCTGGGAGGACAAGCCAACGTGCCCGGCGTCGCCGGCACCTGGAAAGATCTCACCGATTCGGTCAACTCGATGGCCGGAAACCTCACAGCGCAAGTCCGCAACATCGCCGAAGTGACTACGGCCGTGGCCCGCGGCGACTTGTCGCGCAAGATCACCGTGGACGTGAAGGGCGAAATTCTTGAACTCAAGAACACTATCAACACCATGGTGGATCAGCTGAACGCATTCGCGGGAGAAGTCACGCGTGTGGCCCGCGAAGTCGGAACGGAAGGCAAGCTGGGCGGCCAGGCCCAGGTGCCCGGAGTTGCCGGCACTTGGAAAGATCTCACCGACAACGTGAACTTCATGGCCGGCAACCTCACCGCGCAGGTGCGCAACATTGCCGAGGTGGCCACGGCCGTGGCTCGCGGAGATTTGTCGCGCAAGATCACGGTGGATGTGCGCGGCGAAATTCTCGAACTCAAAGACACGCTTAATACGATGGTGGACCAACTTCGGTCGTTTGCGTCCGAAGTGACGCGCGTAGCCCGCGAGGTGGGCACTGACGGCAAACTCGGCGGCCAGGCGCAGGTGCCCGGCGTCGGCGGAACCTGGAAGGATCTTACCGACTCGGTCAACTCCATGGCCAGCAACCTCACTAACCAGGTCCGAAACATTGCTGAGGTTTCTACCGCCATCGCCAACGGCGACTTGTCAAAGAAAATTACGGTGAACGTCAGCGGAGAAATTCTGCTGCTGAAAGAAACCATTAACACCATGGTGGACCAGCTCAACGCGTTCGCCGGTGAGGTGACGCGCGTGGCCCGCGAGGTCGGAACGGAAGGGCGGCTGGGCGGACAAGCCAACGTGCCCGGCGTAGCCGGCACGTGGAAAGATCTGACGGATTCGGTCAACTCGATGGCCGGAAACTTGACGGCTCAGGTGCGCAACATCGCTGAAGTGACGACGGCCGTGGCTCGCGGTGACTTGTCACGAAAGATCACGGTGGACGTCAAGGGCGAAATTCTTGAGTTGAAGAACACCATCAACACGATGGTAGACCAGTTGAACGCTTTCGCTGCCGAAGTGACTCGCGTGGCCCGCGAGGTAGGAACGGAAGGCAAACTGGGCGGACAGGCGCAGGTTCCGGACGTCGCCGGCACGTGGAAAGATCTTACCGACAATGTGAACGTGATGGCCGCCAACCTCACCGAGCAGGTGCGCGGCATCGTGAAAGTGGTGACGGCTGTCGCCAACGGCGTCCTCACGCAGAAGTTGACGGTGAACGCCAAGGGTGAAGTCGCAGCCTTGGCTGAGACCATTAACAACATGACCGACACGTTGGCGACTTTTGCGGACCAGGTGACCACTGTGGCCCGCGAAGTGGGCGTCGAAGGCCGACTGGGCGGACAGGCCAACGTGCCCGGCGCCGCCGGTACGTGGAAAGATCTCACCGGCAACGTGAATCTGCTGGCCGATAACCTGACGAACCAGGTGCGCGCCATCGCTGATGTCGCGACCGCGGTCACCAAGGGTGACTTGACTCGATCCATTCAAGTGGAAGCGAGAGGCGAGGTCGCCGAGCTCAAAGACAACATCAACACCATGATCAACAACCTGCGCCTGACCACCGAGCGCAACACTGAGCAGGACTGGCTAAAGACGAACCTGGCGCGCTTTACGGGAATGTTGCAAGGGCAGCGCGACCTGGGGACAGTGGGCAGAATGTTGCTTTCAGAGCTCGCTCCGTTGGTGAATGCGCATCAGGGAGTCATCTACCAGATGGAAGCGGACGATTCCAAGCAAATGGCGCTACTCTCGGCGTTCGCCGGCGATGGCGAGGACGGGCACTTACGGCGGCTCAAACTCGGCGAAGGTTTGATCGGTCAGTGCGCTGCGGAGAAGCGCAGGATGTTGATCGCCGACCTTCCCCCGGAGGGCATCACCATTCGTTCGGGTTTGTTCGAGGCCACTCCTCGGAATGTAATTGTGTTGCCGGTATTGTTCGAAGACCGCGTGAAAGCAGTCATCGAGTTGGCCTCGATGAGCGCATTTGCCGCGTCGCACTTGGCATTCCTTGAGCAACTGACGGCCAGCATCGGAATCGTGCTGAACAGCATTGAGGCAACAATGCAGACCGAAGGCCTGCTGAAACAATCGCAGCAATTGGCTGCTGAACTGCAAACACAGCAAAAAGAACTGCAACAGACTAACGAACAGTTGGCGCAAAAAGCGCAGCAGTTGGCTGAGCAGAACGTAGAAGTCGAGCGCAAGAACCAGGAAATCGAGCAAGCCCGCCTGGCGCTGGAAGAAAAAGCCAAAGAGCTGGCTCTGACTTCGAAATACAAATCGGAGTTCTTGGCCAACATGTCGCACGAACTGCGAACGCCGTTGAACAGCATTCTTGTCCTCGGCCAGCAACTCGCGGACAACCACACTGGTAATCTGACAGCCAAGGAAGTTGAGTTCGCCCGCACCATCCACGGCGCCGGTACTGACTTGCTGAACCTGATCAGCGACATTCTTGACCTGTCGAAGATCGAGTCGGGTACGGTATCAGTCGAAGCGAAAGAAATTCCGTTCTCGAATCTTCTGGAAACCGTGGCCCGTCCCTTCCGTCATGAGGCCGAGAGTCGTCGGCTGGCGTTTGAAGTGCAGACCGATCCGCATCTCAGCCGCAGCATCGTTACCGATTCCAAACGCCTACAGCAGGTGCTGAAGAACTTGCTGTCCAACGCATTCAAATTCACCGAGCAAGGTTCGGTGCGGCTCGCGGTATCAGCCGCGACGAGTGGGTGGAGCGAAGATCATCCTGTACTTAGCAGGATCGGATCGGTTGTGGCCTTCGAGGTTGCGGATACCGGAATTGGCATTCCGAGCGAAAAGCAGCGCATTATCTTTGAGGCCTTCCAGCAGGCAGATGCTGGGACGAGCCGCAAGTACGGCGGTACCGGACTGGGGCTGGCGATCAGCCGTGAGTTGGCCAGTCTGCTGGGTGGCGAAATTCAATTGCACAGCGCTCCCGGACAGGGCAGCAGATTCACGTTGTATCTCCCGCAGATCTACGTGGGATCCTCCGCCGGAGCAGCCGCCCGCGCCGAAGGCCGCGTAGTGTCGCAAGAACCATCGCTCCCGGTGCAGTATTCCAGCCCGGCTGCGATCGAGTCGACGCTTGAAGTGATCGAAGATGACCGCGCCAACCTCCAAACCGACGACGCGGTGTTGCTAATTGTGGAGGACGATCCGCACTATGCGCGGGTTCTGTGCGACCTGGCTCGCGACAAAGGATTCAAGGTCCTGCTCGCGACGCGTGGGTCTGAAGCCCTGGCGCTGGCGCGTGAATTCCATCCCACTGCCGTTTCTCTCGATGTCTTTTTGCCCGACATGCTGGGATGGACGGTTCTGAACCATTTGAAACAGGATCCGAGCACGCGGCATATCCCGGTTCAAATCCTTACTCTTGACGAGGACCGGCAGCATGGGCTGACTCGCGGTGCATTTGCTTTTGTAACCAAACCCACCACCGCCGACGGACTCGATGAAGCCCTCACCCGAATCAAGAACTACGCTCAGTCTGGCCGCAAGCGGCTTCTGGTCGTGGAAGACAATGCAGCAGAACAAATGAGCATTCAAGAGCTGCTCGTCCACGACGATATTGAAGTAAAGGCTGTGGCCAGCGGCGAGGAAGCCATGGCTCTACTACAGGCCGAGACCTTCGATTGCGTGGTGCTGGATCTAACTCTCCCGGACATTTCTGGATTTGAGATTCTGGAACGTTTCCGCGATACGCCGTCGCTGCGCGATTTGCCGGTCGTGGTTTTCACCGGCAAGGAGTTGACCCCTGAAGAAGATGCTCGCCTGCGTACCCTGGCGCGCAGCGTCGTGGTCAAAGGCGTGGAATCCCCCGAGCGCCTGTTGGACGAAACGGCGTTGTTCCTGCACCGCGTGGTGGCCGACCTGCCGCCCGAGAAGCAAAAAATGCTCGACCGCCTGCACCACTCTGACGATGCGCTTTTAGGCCAGGAAGTGCTGGTGGTGGATGACGACGTGCGCAACATCTTCGCGCTGAGCAGCGTTTTGGAGCGGCGTGGAATGACGGTATTGACGGCGGGCACGGGCCGGGAAGCGATCGCCACTCTGGAGTCAAAGCCGGATGTGGCAATCGTGCTGATGGATATCATGATGCCGGAAATGGACGGATACGAGACCATGCAGGTGATTCGCCAAAACCCTTCCTTCCGGCGTCTGCCCATCATCGCGTTGACCGCCAAGGCGATGAAAGGTGACCGCGAAAAGTGCCTGGAGGCGGGCGCGTCCGAGTATTTAGCCAAGCCGGTGAATACGGAACAGCTATTGTCGGCGCTTCGCATGTGGCTGCATCGATGAAGTAGGTCAATGAAGTAAACTGGAATGCCGCGCCCGGGAACCGGAGCCTTAAAAAAAGGAATAATAAGGATGAGCACACATGACAAGGTCAACATCCTGATGGTGGATGACCAACCCGCCAAGTTGCTCAGTTACGAGGTCATCCTGGGGGAACTGGGGGAGAACCTCATCAAGGCGCACTCTGGAAGAGAAGCGCTGGAACACCTGCTCAAGAATGACATTGCGGTCGTGCTGATGGACGTAAGCATGCCGGAGCTCGATGGCTTCGAGCTTGCGGAGATGATTCGCCAGCATCCGCGGTTTAAGAAGACGGCAATCATTTTTATTTCGGCGGTACATCTCACCGATCTTGATCGATTAAAGGGATATCAACGGGGGGCCGTCGACTACCTATCTGTTCCCATTATTCCAGAGCTGCTGCGGGCAAAGGTGAGCGTGTTCGCGGATTTGCATCGCAAAGCCGGACAACTGGAGAAACTCAACGGCGAGTTGCGCCGCCTATCCGGCCGCCTGATCACCATGCAAGACCAGGAAAGGCGCCGCATCGCGCGCGAACTGCACGACGGACTGGGTCAGGAACTAGTAGCCGTCAAATTGCTCCTCCATCGTATCCTGGAGCCGAATTTTGAAGAGAGTAAAGCAGAGGCGGCGCACGAAGCAGCCACGCTCATCGATCAGGGGATTCAGCAGATACGCAGCATGTCCCATCTTCTGCATCCGCCTTTGCTCGACGAAGTTGGGCTACTGTCCGCGCTGCGGTGGTATGTGGAAGGCTTTGCCCAGCGAACTGGCATCGAGACTTCGGTCGAAGTCAACCCTGTGGATTTTCCACGGCTTACCCCCGACGTCGAGACTGCCGTCTTCCGCATTGTGCAGGAATCTCTAAGCAACGTCTTCCGGCATTCGCAAGCGCGGACCGCTCAGATCACCTTGAGAGTGCAAGATCGGCAGGTGGTGGCGAAGGTTCGCGATGACGGCTGCGGAATCACGGAGAGCGTGGCGGAGCAGCGGCCGGGCAGTGTCGGCATCGGTATCGCCGGCATGAGCCAGCGGGTCAAAGAATTCGGCGGTGATTTAAGGCTGGCGCATGCTCATCCCGGGACGATTGTCGAAATCCTGATCCCTTGCGATGCGCCCTCCCTCCAGCCAGCGCGAGCTATGGCCTAACGGCAGGGCGCGGAAGCTTCGGATTACGCACTCTTTTTCTCTGGAACTTTCGCCCCCTTCTTGCGTGCTTCAGAAAGTCCGATCGCAATCGCCTGCTTACGGCTCGTGACCTTGCCGCCTTTGCCACCCTTTCCTAACCGCAGAGTGCCTCTCTTCTCCCGGCGCATGGCGCTTTCAACACTCTTGCTTGCGGCCTCGCCGTATTTGCGACCACGAGACTGGGCTCTCGATCCGCTTCCGCTTTTTTTCGTGGCCATTTGATTCTCCCCCTGGGCTGGAGTTGTATTTAACTGCGAGCATTTCTGCCGTGCGGGGCTAGGATGCCGGATTATTTTCTTCCGTTTGCCGCACCTGCCTACTGTATTTACGGTATTGCGCTCGATCTCTCGCGGGGATATAGGTCTAGTATCCGACCAGATAGTCTGCCGATATGCCGCGCGAGCTGCCAACGCTCAACGCGCAGCCGCTCGGTCTTGGAGGTGCCCATGCCGCTTAGTCAAGTGAATTCCTGGAAGGGCCTATACCGCGCGGCTGTGCTTGAAAGTGACAAGAAAGTGCTTCCGCTCCGAATTGCGCAGGCCCGCACCGCCATCGTGCAGCAAGGGCGCGCTTTGTTTCACAGTCCAAGCGACTGCTGGGAGGAGAGACAGGCGTTGGACAGTGCCCTGTACTCGCTGAATGCCCTCACCCACTGCCTTCACATCGACGACCGCGCCAAAATTGCCGTTTAGGAGTTTCTAGCGGCGTGATGCGTGATGGCGCAGCACCCGCAACAAAGTAAAAAGGCACGGCAGTAGTCAGCCTTTCCCTAGCCTAGCAATGCGGATAACGGCGATCTGGAACACCTCGGTTTTAAGGTCGGGCGCCATCTTTGACAGCAAGGATTGCTTGTGTGAAGAGCGGGCGCAGTTGTTCAGCCCCAGCCTGGCTCAGATGATCGTCGTCGGCGTAGAAAAAACTACGCCCTGATGAAAACCGGACAGAGCCGTCTTCCATATAGAACGGAGGGTCCGTCCGCAGTACTTGGACGTTGGGAAAGTCGCGCGCTACGGCCTCGAGCGTCGCAACAGATGACTTCCGGATCGGTTCATTGGCGTCCGGCGTGATCTTCGGAAGTCGTCCAGAGGACCTGAGATACCAGGTCACGAATTCCCGCAAATTGACCGTCTGGCCCGGCCGGAGCGCAGGGACCTGGCTAAACACGATGATATTTCGTGTGTGCGGAGCCAACTCACCGACAAGCTGGCGTAGGTTTCGATCGAAGTCGGCACGGTCGCCAGCATACTTGTCCCATCTTTCGATCACGAACACCGCGTCCGGATTCCATTCACTCAACCATTTTCTTCTTGCAGCATCAAAGTCCTGGGACTTGGCAAGACTGGGGAAGCCGGAGCTGCCCGACGGGAAAAAAACCGAGGCATCAAGCGCAGCGAGGAACGCGACCGACAGTCCTTCCTGTTTGCAGATATCATCGATCAACCTTCCGTACATCGTCGCGTGCGAATCTCCGAGGACCACAATGCGAGGGTTGCTCTTACCCCAGCTATGGACGATTCCACCGGTTCTCCATATCTCCTGCTGGGGTGGCCGCTGAGGAAACACAACGTCGGCCAATCTTGCCGGGGCTGATGTGGTCAGGACGTCACCCACGCTGTAAAGACGTCCGTAAAAGGCTGGCCGGTCGAAGAGGCCGAGTGGGTCCGCAACCGGGCGCCGCAGAGACACAGTCAGGCACACCAGGACGCACCCGGAGAAAGCTGCGCTCAACACGAGAAGGCGGCGGCGGCGACCCGGGCCTCGACGCCGAAGTGGCTGCTCGATGACTCGGTACGCGATGACTGCGAGGACGACACCCGCCGCCAGTCCGATAAACGTTGCAGCCCGCTGCGACAGGCCGATGAGGCCGCCGTAAGTCCTTGCGATTACGATCATCGGCCAATGCCAGAGGTAAAGCGAATACGAGAGCTTTCCGACCAACACGGGGAGCGGTTTGGAGAGCATTCGCGCCGGACCGGTGGTGCCGTCTGCAATCGATACCAGCAGGGCGAGTGCTCCAACTGCGGGGGCAAGTGCAACCACACCCCGGAAGCTATTAGCGTTTGCTATGAAAAAGAACCCTGCAACAATCAGAGCAAGTCCGCCCCAGCCGACCAGCTCGGTTGCTATACCTGCTCTTGCTCTGAGCAGCGGACGTTCTTTCATCACTGGCACTCGATATGTAGCGAGTACCGCCCCCAGCAGAGGCTCCCAGGCGCGGGTCGGGAGAAGATAAAAAGTCGCGGCCGGATGTGCTCCTGAAACATAGACGCTGAGGGCGAAGCTGACCAGAGAGAGGCAGGCAGTAACTGCAAAAATGCTGGTGCGGCGCGAAAGCAGCCACAGCGTCAAAGGGAAAGCAAGGTAGAACTGTTCTTCGACGGCCAGTGACCACGTATGTAGAAGCGGCGCGGAGTTGGCTGAATCGCCCCAATATCCCCCGAAGCTTCGCAAGATGAAAACGTTAGAAAGGTTGAATATGGCCCAGAGCCCGTGGCTCGCGACCTTCACCGCCATGGACGGAAGCAGAAAAATGATGGAAACTACCACCGTCACGATGACCATAACGACGGCATTCGGCAGCAACCGCTGGATGCGACGGAGATAGAATTCCCGCATCGAGAAGTGCCCGTTTCTTATGTCGTGCACGATGACCGATGTAATCAGATATCCGGAGAGAACGAAAAACACATCCACACCGGTGAACCCGCCCTTCAGCACACGCGGCATGGCGTGAAACCCGAGCACGGCGAGGATCGCAACAGCTCTAAGCCCATCGAGGGATGGAGCGTACTTCATCAGATCAGCGCCGCCGGTTTCGCGAGAAGCGCCAGCAGTCAAAGGCTCGAGTTGGCTTGTCTCTTGAGACATCTATCCATAAGTAGTAATCAATTCGAAAGAGAAACTCGCGCTCAATTTTCCGCGTTGCGGATATGACAGCAGCGGTATGTGCAATGTTAGGCTGCCGTTGACGGTGCTGATGGAATCGATATCTCTACCTTCATAGGCGCGATACGGAAGCATTCCCTGTTCGGCCAGCGATAGCTGCTGGGCGCTGGTCGAGATGACAGTAGTTAGCAGAAGCACCGATAAGATGGCGGGAGAGCGAACGGCGGCAAGGCGCATGGGTTCCTCCGCGATTGCACGAACACTTTGGGAGTACGCCATGTGGCGCGGTGACGCGTCCACGCAGCGTAATCCTGAAGAACTGGCGGAGAGAGAGGGATTCGAACCCTCGATACAGGTATTAGCCCGTATAACGGTTTAGCAAACCGCCGCCTTCAGCCTCTCGGCCATCTCTCCGGCATGGGGAAGTACAGTTTACCACGGTAAGAATAATCGCCGGATCACTTCAATCATCAGCGTTTACAGTTTCCTGCTCCACATTTACACTACTTCGAATTTTTTCGACAAGGGTCTCGCGGAGGTATTCGTAAGTCCACTAGCCAAGGTGCGATGAGACGTGTATCTAAATTAGGACTGAACCAGGGCGGAACACCAAGGGAAGTACCTCAGTAACTTGAAGTCGCAATGACCAGCAACGGATGATGCCTGCAGTGGCGAGACGGGAGTAAAGCTAACTCCCGCGCGCAAAGGGGAATTTGTGAAAAAATTCAGCGGCTTGTTGTGGACGGCGTTGGCCGCGATGTTCTTGATGTTCTTAGTCGGCTGCGGTGCCTCATCCCCCCGGCCTATTGCCGTAACCCTTTCCCCAAGCGGAACCAAAGCGATTGATCAAGCGCAGACAGTCAACGTCACCGCGGGTGTGGCCAATGACTCAAAGAGCGGGGGCGTGACTTGGACAGTTTCCGGCGGCGGAACCCTGACCAATGTGACCGCAACCAGCGCGACCTACGTCGCGCCGTTAAATACAGCCACTGTAATTGTCGCGACTGTGACCGCCACTTCGGTGAGCGATCCGACCAAGTCGACCAGCGTGCAGATCACCGTGAACCCGCTTCCCGCGATCTCCACAAATTCCCTGGCGGCGGCGACTGCGGGCACCGCGTATAGCGCGACCATCAGCGCCACTGGCGGCACCAGCCCATTCACCTGGAGCCTGACTTCCGGCACCCTGCCTGCCGGCCTGTCGTTGAGCGCCAGCAGTTCCAATTCCGTGACCATCACCGGAACTCCTACAGGCCAGACCGTTGCGAACTTTACGATCAAGATTGCGGATGCGGCCGGGAACACAGCAACCCAAGCGCTTACCCTGACGGTGAATGCGCCTCCGCCGTTGACTGTCACGACCGCTTCGCTGTCGGCCGGCGTCATCGGCACAGCTTACAGCCAGACGCTGGCAGCGACTGGCGGTGTCCCGACCTACACCTGGAGCGTAACTGCGGGGAGTTTGCCCTCGGGCCTGTCTTTGAACGCGGCCACCGGAGTTATTTCCGGTACTCCGTCTGGAACCTTCACCAGCACATCGAATTTCACGATCACGGTAAAGGACTCGCAGACACCCGCCGCGGCCACGAAGTCGGCGAACCTGAGTATTTCGATCAGCGCGCCACAGCTCTCGGTAACGACTAGTTCCTTGCCCGGTGGCACACTCGGGACGGCCTACACCCAGACTTTGCAAGCGACCGGCGGAGTGCAGCCGTACAGTTGGGCCGTTACCACCGGCACGTTGCCGGCTGGACTTACTTTGAATAGCGCGACCGGAGTGATTTCTGGTACGCCGACTGGCAGTTTCACCGGCGCAACGAATTTCACCGTCACCGTAACCGACTCGCAAACCCCGACCGCAAAAACCGCCAACGCGAACCTGAGCATCACCATGGCTGCGTCGCCGCTCAGTGTGACCACAACCTCCGCCTCGTTGCCCGCGGGCGTGGCCGGCTCCGTTTACGCCGGCGCGACTCTGCAAGCTGCAGGCGGAGTGCAACCCTACACTTGGGCCGTGACGACCGGATCTCTGCCAGCCGGATTGCTACTGAATGGGGCCACTGGAGCGATCTCCGGAACCCCGACGACTGCGGGGACGTCAAGCTTTACCGTCACCGTGACCGACTCGGAAACGCCTACTGCGAAAACTGCGGTTGCGAACCTGAGCATGACCATCAACCCACCGGTTTCGGTCAGCACCTCCAGCTTGGCGGCAGGGGTTGTGGGTACGGCCTACAACCAGACGTTGGCAGCGGTCGGCGGAATCTCGCCCTACTCATGGGCAGTGACCGTGGGCAGCTTGCCGGCAGGGCTTTCGCTCAACGCCGCCACCGGAGCGATCACCGGAACTCCTACTGGACCGCTGGTCGGCATCATCAACTTCACTGTCAGAGTCACTGACTCGGAGTCGCCGGCCAAGACCGCTTCCACGGCCTTGAGCATTACCATCAGCGCTCCTGCCTTGAGCGTCACCACGACTTCGCTGCCGCTGGGCACAATCAACACCGCCTACACCGGCGCCAATCTGCAAGCTACAGGTGGAGTGCAGCCCTACACATGGGCCATCACCAGTGGAAGCCTGCCAACCGGACTTACGCTAAATGCCGCGAGCGGAGCGATTACGGGCACGCCCACGGTCCTCGGCACTTCGAGCTTCACCGTGCAAGTCACGGATTCCGAGTCGCCGACCGCGCAAGTCGCTACGGCGAACCTCAGCATCTCGATCAACAACAGCGTACCGGTAGCAGTGACCACGACCACGCCCCAGCTACCCACGGGCGTTGTGAGCAGCACCTATCCGACGGCAAATCTTCAGGCTAGCGGCGGAGTTATGCCTTACACCTGGTCGATCAGCACCGGCAGCCTCCCTGCAGGGCTGACCCTGAACACCGCCACGGGCGCCATCACCGGATCGCCAACGGCTAGCGGAACCTCGAACTTTACCGTCAAAGTTGCGGATTCGACCAAGCCCACGGCTGCTACTGCAACTGCGAACCTTAGTATTACAGTGAAAGCCGCGCTCGCAGTCACCACGACCACGCTTCCGGGCGGAAGCATCGGCGTCGTGTATCCGAGCCAAACCCTTGCCGCGAGTGGCGGAATCTCGCCTTACACGTGGGCAGTGACCGCAGGCA
>Ga0210407_10000177_pt1 | contig 78080 bp, 64 predicted proteins | sample IncBWC27MmetaG_FD_150860 | JGI IMG/M metagenome (GOLD analysis project Ga0210407, IMG submission 150860) | Forest soil microbial communities from Barre Woods Harvard Forest LTER site, Petersham, Massachusetts, United States - Inc-BW-C-27-M | ecosystem: Environmental > Terrestrial > Soil >...
TGAAACCCAGGATGAAAATCACAGCCTATAATCAACATGACGTTGGCTCCTCTCTCGAGCCTTGGTCTTGTTCATCGCATACCAATCTACTCGCTGCGATGGGCCAACGTCGTTATGCAATCAAGCGCAGCGAGGGACCTCGGTGTTTGCTTGCAGCGGCTATAAATGATGGTGCCAGCAAGAACACAGATCCCTCGCGTTGCTAGGGGATGACAATTTAAGTGATGAATAACATTTGAGTGATGGGAAACCCGTTGTCCAGTCAACTCCGCGACGTCAAAGACATCGTCAAGTGCGCGGCCGAACGCGCCGGCTTCGATCTGGTGGGCATCGCTCCAGCGGCCGACGCTACCGAGCTAAGACATTTTCCTGAATGGATTGCCGCTGGCCACGCCGGCGAAATGAAATACATGGAAGCTCGCGACGACGAGGGCGATCTCAAACGCGCCTCGCTCGCCCGCGTCGCCCCCTGGGCTCGAAGCGTGGTGGTTTGTGCCATCAACTACAACACCGATCATCCCTACTCCACGCAAGTCCGCGACCCCAGCCGCGGATGGATTTCCCGCTACGCCTGGAGCCGCGAGGACTACCACGACGCTGTTCTCGTCCGCGTGAAGCAGGTGGAAGAGGCCCTGCATCAGGCTGTGCCCGCCGGGTCCGAGCCAGCTCTCACCACACGCTCGTACGTCGATACCGGACCCGTCGTCGAGCGCGTCTTTGCCAAGTACGCCGGCCTGGGCTGGATCGGCAAGAACACTTGTCTCATCAATCAGAAAAAAGGCTCGTGGCTTTTCCTGGGAGTGATTCTCACCTCCCTCGAACTCGCGCCCGACCTGCCCGCGCCGGATCGCTGCGGCACCTGCACCCGCTGCATCGATGCTTGCCCCACCGACGCGTTGATCGCTCCCTACCAGCTCGACTCCAACAAATGCATTGCCTATCTCACCATCGAGAAGCGCGGATCGATCCCGGAAGACATGCGGGCAGGCATGGGCCACCACATTTTCGGTTGCGACATTTGCCAGGACGTTTGCCCGTGGAACCGCAAGGCCCCGGCATCGACCGCGCCTGAATTTGAAGCGCGCCCGGGCCTGGTAAATCCCGCGCTGGCGTGGCTGGCAGAAATGTCGGCTGAGGATTTTCGCGAAACCTTCCGAGGATCGCCCATCCGCCGCACCAAGCGCTCCGGCCTGCGCCGTAACGTCGCCATCGCCATGGGCAACAGCGGCAACCGGGAATTTCTTCCCCTGCTCGACCAACTCGCCTCCGACGCAGATGAATCCGTCAGCGAAAGCGCGCGCTGGGCGAAAGCTCGCCTGCTTGCGTCGACCAAGCAATGAACAGAGTAACCTCTTAGTTTCGCCCTCTATTCGCTCCAAAGCCCGACATCTTTTCGTAGCAGGTTTCTCCGATTTGCAGCAACTAATCTTTGTTTAAGGGGTTCTAAATAAGCAGGTTAGTACGCCATCTGGGGTTTACGATGATTCCACGCCACATCCAACTAATGCGGCGCTTTTTCGTCTTAGGAGTCGTGGTCCTGGTGTGCTCCGCGTTCGCGAGCGCCTCGGCCACGCTGCTGCTGGAAGAGCCCTACGGCAGGCTGGGATTCTTCACCCCGACCGGTCACGCCGCGGTATATCTCTCCGGCGTCTGCGCGGAAACCCCGCTCATTCTGCGTCCCTGTGCCCCGGGTGAAACCGGAGTCGTTCTCAGCCGCTACGACGGCGTCGGCGGATACGACTGGGTTGCCATTCCTCTCATCCCCTACCTCTATGCGGTGGATCGCCCCGAAGAAGTCCCGCTGATGGCGGACGCGAAGATGGTCGCTTTTCTGCGCGACCGTTATCGCCGCAAATATCTGGAGGAAATCGCCCCCGACAAGAATGGCCAAACTCCGGGCGGCAACTGGTACGAACTTGTCGGCTCTGCCTACGATCGCACCCTGTATGGCTTCGAGATTGAAACCACTCCGGAGCAAGACGAAGCTCTCATCCGCAAGCTCAACTCATCGGTAAACGAATCTCACTTCCATCTCGCCAGCAGAAACTGCGCCGACTTTGCCAAAGACATCCTCAATTTCTATTACCCAAAATCGGTGCATCGCAGTCTTGTCGCCGATGTGGGCATGACCACGCCGAAACAGATTGCGAAAATGCTCATCAAATTCAGCGATCGCCACCCGGATCTTCAGTTTTCCCGGCTGATCATCGCGCAAGTGCCCGGCAGCATGCCGCGCAGTTCCAAGGTGCGTGGCGTGGCCGAGTCGTTCTTCACGTCGAAAAAGTACATCGTGCCCAGCGTAGTGCTCAGTCCCATCTTCGCGGGATGCGTGGGTGCAGTGTATGTGAGCACGGGTGCGGGCCACTTCAATCCCGCGCGCAACGCGATGGTCTTCGTGGTAGGTGGAAATCCTGAACCGCCTCTCGACCGTGAAGATCGCCGGGCCTATCAACTGCAGCTCAAACATTTTCTGGCAGGCGCGTATCCGGAAACGCGGGGACAGAATGCCGCCAAGGTGTGGGAACGACTGCAATCCAAGGCGAAGTCGGGTGTCGACGACCAGGGCAGACCAATTCTTCAACTACAGGTTGGGGAGAGCCCGGTTCAGATCGGCGCGTCAGCCGATAACGTCTTGAGTCCCAACGGTTCTCCGCAACTCGTGCGACGGCTTCTTGAGGCGCGGCTTCAGTCGGAACTGCGGACCAGGTCCGCGCGCGGTACTTCCGAAACAGAAGTCGCGCGCGACTGGAGTCTCCTCCTGCAAACCATGCCTGCGAGCGATCCTGCTATTGCGGCGCGCACTGCTCAGGGTTCCACAAATGCCAGTGGAAACCGGCCGTGACTCTTCTGCGCGATGAAAGAAACATGGTGAAAGAAACCACCGACGAGAAAGATGAAATGACAAAGGCCGCGCTCCCTGACGCGGCCTTCGTACCTATTCCTGTGATTTTCTATTGCTCCTGCGGCGGCCGCTGCGGTACGCCCGTGCCTGGAACCGGTGGTTGCCCCCCGGGTTGCTGTTGTTGCAGCATCAACTGCCTCTGCTGCATCTCCTGCAACATTTCCTGCGGCGTCTTCACGCCCGGCTGCTGATCTGGAGCCACTGGCTGTTCCGCCTCCGCCGCCGCCTGGTCCGCGGCATCGTCGGTATTGTCCTCGGGCGCTTCCGCCGCCTCGGGAGCGTCCGGCGCCGGAGCCGGCTGCGCATATGCTATACCGCCCGGCGCGATCCCAGGTTGTTGCTGTTCCGCCAGCGCTGAGCTATCCGGTCCCGGTCCCGTTTTAGCCACCAGCACCACCCGCGTCAGAGCAGCGTCGTTCCCTGAAGACCCCATCAATACATAGTTGAACCGCGATCCGTTCAGCAGTTCAGCTACGATTTCCCGCGCCGGACCTGGTCCCAGATGGGTCACAACCCGCTCCGTCGCCACCGGGATTTCAATTTCCGCCCCCGTCTGTTTGCGCACCGCGCGCAAAATGTCGCCCAGAGTCGAGTTGGGCGCCACAATGGTGAGTTGCGCATTCTGGTAACTCACCTGCGGCGGCACTGGCGCCATCGAGTCGAGCGGAATCGGTTGTACTGGCCCGGTCGGCCCGTTCGGCAAGGGAGGCAGCGGAGCCGGCTTTTTCGCCTTCTTGTGCGTCTGCGACGTCGTCCCATTCGCAGGATTCGCGATTCCCAGGCACCACGTGGCTGCGCACAGGACCAGAACGCCGCTAATTTTCCTGAATTTCAATCCCGTACACATAACCACTCCTCCCAGAATCTCCGCCTCGGGGACGCCACCGGCTCGCCTCTACTCGGAATTCTAGACACCAGTACGGTTTGAGGCAACCGGCGGATCTATCCCCTGCTAGATTGGAACGTCTTAAGCTTACTCTCTTGCGCCTTTTCAAGGCTATGGCACGAAACGGGAGCCGATAAGTTGATTGTAGTCAACCATTTCCGGCCAAGTAAAATCTTGTCCAGGGATGCTCAAGCAGGCGTAGACTGCCCATGCACTCTCCAACCCTATGAAAGTAAAGGCGGAATCTCTTGATGAATCTGGCACCATGCCGCCCCACCGCTGTCGTACTCTGGATTCTCCTCTGGGGTCTTGCCTTTTCGCCTCTCTGCGCCCGCAGCCAGAGTTGCCAGACCTCCGGTGAACTCGAGGATGCCACGCGAACCTCCATCACCTTGGCCGGACAGCGCTATTTCGACATGGCCGCCAAGGCCGACGTCGCCTCCCTGAAGCAGAACGCCATCCCCACACTTGCCGCCGACTTCACCGCAGTCGAGGCCACCGTCAAAGACCACCAGAAGGATTTCGCCGGCGCCCAGGGTATCGTAAAGTCCGTCTTTCTGCTCGAAGTCGAAGGTGCTCCTCCCGCTCCTCACGCCGAGTTTTACTGTGGAGTCTTCGGCAAGAACGGCCAGACCTCCGGCAGCGCGGTTTTCGCATTCGATAATTTGCCTCCGGGAAAGTATGCCGTTGTCTTGGTTGACGCCACCTCACCCCAGGGACGAACAATGTTTTCGGTGATTCTCCAGAAGATCGGTGCCGAGTGGAAATTAGGCGCTCTCTACATCGAGCCCGCTCAGGTCGCTGGGCATGACAGCGACTGGTTCCTGGCGCGCGCCCGCGAATACAAGAGCAAGGGCCAGACGCACAATGCCTGGTTCTCCTACGTGGTGGCCCTGAACCTGATTTCTCCCTTGGCCCCCATGAGCACTTTGGCCACCGATAAACTCTACGACGAATTGCAGAGTGTCCGCCCCGCCGACCTACCGTTCGATGGAAAGACCGTGGACCTGGTGGCGGGCACTTCCACCTACAAAGTCACCGCCATCTTTCCCGAAGTCGTGGGAAACGATCTGGATTTGATTGTGAAGTTCCAGGCCGCCGACATTTCCAACACCAACCAGGCCTATCAGAACGATGTAGCCGTGATCAAAGCCGTGGTGACGAAATACCCCGAGGTCCGCGAAGCCTTCGCCGCGGTCGTCGCCCGCGCGGTCGATCCGACGGGCCGCGATTACGGCGCAATGCTACCCATGAAAGACATCAAATAACGAATGACACCTAAATTACCGCGTCCTCCAGCAGGCACTCTTTCGGTTCTTTGTCATCGCGCAATCCCAGGAACACCGGTGCTCGCAACTTCGGACCGCTTCCGTCGCTGGTCCCGCCGGTCCACTCCGCGAACTCAATCTCCGCCACCAACTCCGGCTTGACCCAGAAAACTTTGCGCAGGGCCTCGACCTCTCCGAAGAATGGATTCTTCTTCGTCTCGATCTTCTTCAACACCTTCGAAATCTCATCCAGCGATTTCTGATCGAACCCGCTCCCCGCCTGCCCCACATGGATCAATCGCCCCTTCTTGTCGTACAAACCGAGCACGATCGATCCAAAGTGAGCGCGGCTGCCTTCTGGTTCCGTATATCCGCCAATCACACACTCGATGCGATGCCGAATCTTGATCTTCAGCCATTCCCGGCTGCGGCGCTCCTCATAAAAACTCGCGCGCTTCTTGGCAACGATCCCTTCCAACCCTTTCTGCCGCGCCATCTCAAACAGCGCCTTACCATTCTTTTCGTAGTGATCCGAATACCGCACCGCGTCGCCCGCCACCAGCAACGACGCAAGTTTTCGCTTGCGCTCTTCGAGCGGCACGCGCCGCCAGTCGTAGTCGTCGAGGTACAGCAAATCGAACGCGTAGTAAAGCACCGGCACGTCGGCATTTCCCACCGCGCGCCGCCCCCCCGGACGAAATCCCGTCCGCTGCTGCATCAAACTGAACGACGCCTTCCCCTCCTCGTCCAGCGCCACCACTTCGCCATCCAGAATCGCGGTCTTAGCCCCGATGAACTTGGCCATGTCCTTCAGCTCCGGATACCGCGGCGTCAAATCATTCTGATTCCGCGACACCAGCCGCACCTTGCCGCCATCGATAAACGCAATCGCGCGATACCCATCCCACTTGATCTCAAACAGCCACTCCTCCCCGTCAAACGCCTTCTCCACAGACTCCGCCAGCATAGGATGAATCTTCAAGGGCAAGGCCCGCTTCACCGGCGCGGTCGAAGCCCCCGCCGTCGAAGGAACGTTCTTAACCACAGAGGACGCAGGGGAAATAGAGGTCTTCTTCTTCGCCCTTCCTCTGTGTTCCTCCGTGTCCCCTGTGTTTAAAGCTTTTTTCTTCTCGACCCGCGCCACCGCATCCGCCAGCCACGCAGCCTTCAGCTTCCCGCGCCCCGCAGGACGGCTCTTCCACTCCGCCGATCCCGCATCTCCCGCAACCTGCTCCAGAGTCCGCCCACTGAGCACCGAAGTGTCGATCGCTTCAATCTCATATCCCTCAACCACATGGTCATCGTGCTTCTTGATCATCAACCATTCGCTGCCCTTGCTTCCCTGACGCCGCCCCCGCATCTTGACCAGCGCGAAATCTCCCTTCAACCGTTTCCCGTTCAACCGAAACTTCAGATCTCCCTTGGCCAGCATGGCCGCAGCTTCGGCCTCCGTGCCCGCCACATACTTCCCATCCACTGCCACGGGAGAAAGCGGCTGCCACGTGCCCACATCCCACACAATCACGGTTCCAGCCCCATAATTGTTCTCCGGAATGTTGCCTTCAAAATCAAAATAAGAAACCGGATGATCCTCGACCTGCATCGCTAGACGCTTGTCCGCCGGATCGAGCGACGGCCCCTTCGGCACCGCCCACGATTTCAGCACCCCTTCCATCTCCAGCCGAAAATCGTAGTGCAGCCGCGTCGCGTCGTGCATCTGCACCACAAAGCGATTCCCCGCCTTGGTCTCCACCTTCGGCGGAGGCTCCGGCGTCTCCTCAAACCGCCGTTTCCGTTTATATTCTTCCAGCGCCATGAGGAAGCTATTTTAAACATGAGGGATGGGAAGAGGGATGCGTAAAGGGATTTACCTTCTAGAACTGTTCCTGTAGGGGCCGCTATGTGGGTTCTTTGGGAGGCAGTAATGCGGGCGTTAACGAGTGCTATGGCGATGTTACGCCAGTTTCGACCTATCTCATCACGCCATGGTCCGGCAGGCCAAGTTGCTGTACCCTCACAATCGTGGATAGAGCGAGCAGAACTGAACATCGCAAGATATTCGCAGTGGTGTGCTGCGTCGGAGCCACGTTTTCCGTCATAAGCCTGTTGTGGCTGCTTCGAACGCACTATTTTAATGCCACCAACGCGGGATGGGGCGACCAAGAGCAGGACCGACATCAGTGGTTACTTGGATGGGCTGTACGCATCTCACTGGCGCTCGCAGTGATTTGCGTCGGCGCGGTCGCAACATTTTCAAAGCGTGCGCTCATTGCAATCACAGTGGGCACGGCACTGTCCCTTTCTAGCGCACTTGTCGCTTCATGGCTTCCGATGGTCAGTTTCGTTCTAGGATTTCCGGGCGTGGTCGCCGCTTTATACGCCTTTGGAGCCCACAGCCGCGGCGGATTTGACGTTACTACCTATGCGGCTGTCATCAACGCTGTTATTTACAGCGGAATTGGTTTTCTTCTTCTTCACAAGAAAACCCTTCAGTAGCCGAGCGTTTACTGCGCCTCAAAATGGCGTGAACAAGCCATACCACTCGTTAACCGTTCCGGGTGCCTCTTCCATGTGAATTCGCTATAGAATCTGTGCTCCGCACTTGCGCGAAATATGCAACGCGAATTCCTCGAAGTCCCGCTGGTCGGCGTCGGCGCCGTCATCATAGAGGGCCCCATCGAAGACGCCCGCGTTCTCCTGGTCAAACGCGCCCACCCCCCGCTGCAGGCGCAATGGTCCATCCCCGGAGGTGTCCTCGAAGTCGGCGAACTGGTGCGCGATGCCGCCATCCGGGAGGCCCGCGAAGAAACCGGACTCATCGTCGACCCCGCCGACCTACTCGGTGTCTACGACCGCGTGCTGCGCAATGCGGAACAGCGCGTGCAATATCACTATGTGCTGATCGATTTTCTCTGCCGCCGCGTAGGAGGACAACTCCAGGCAGCCAGCGACGCCGCCGAAGTCCGCTGGTTCACTCGCGAAGAACTACCCGGATTGAAGCTCGCCGAAGATACTCAGGATGTAATCCGCAAAGGCTTCGCGAAATCAGCGGGTTGATTCGGGGACGTCGGGAACTCCATCGTCTTCCCACTCCGCATTGCAGGAGTGGCACCTCCAAGCCCGCCGGTGAAACGGAATCGGCACATTGACATAAGCGCTGACGTAGGCCGCGGGCGACACTTCCTGAAAATTTACGTCCAGCGACTGGCACCTCGGACAGCGCGGCTGCTGATAGTCCCCAATTCCAGTCACGTCAAAATTTTCCGGGATGGGCTGCGACAGAATCTCTTCCGCATCGGCCGCGTCCTCCTGGCTCACCTGTAACTTCACGCCGCCCAGCAGATTCGAAATGAACCAGTCGAGCCGCACCATGTTGTCGTCCACCATGGCGCACTCGATGCCGGCCGACTCCAGGCTGCCTTTGGCGAACAAGGCCTCCGGCAAGTCTCTGAACTTGCGGATAGTCACCATTTCCCGCATCTCCAGTTCGCCCCCCGGCAACGCTTCGACCGGTGGATCGTCTGGCGGTGGATCCCCTGGCAAGGCGAGCGGAGCCGGAGTCACGGGAGCGCTCTCGATGAGCACGGTGCTGAGCCCCCGGCGCGTCATCTCCGCTCGCAGCGCCTCTCGCGCAAGGTCGGTAAGCTCATAGGCCTGCTCCGCGACCTTCTCTAACTCTCCATCCATCTGGCCGGAGTAGAACTCGACCAGCCTCTTTCGTTCCTGCTCAGGATCAATCTTCGTCATGGCAGGGAATCATACTCCAGCTTCCCCCAGGGAAAGTTGCGACGCTTGATCGCAGAAGGTTCATCGAGGAGATTCATCCGTACGAATCCGTGAAAATCCGTGGCAAGAATCCGCAAAAAAAACAGAACGGCCCGCAAGCTGGTTGATTTGCATCAACGCTGGCCTGCGGGCCGCCCGGTGGACTGTTTGGGATTGACCAAGAGGTGGTCACTCTACGTGGCCTCTACGGCAACTCCCGGGTCGGGGATCTATTCCCGCGGATCGACTCCACTGACCGACCTGCGTCAGGAAGTCAACCTGTGTTCACCGGTTAGTGTGCGGGCTGTAGCTTCGGCGCGTGGTTCTTGATGTGATGCGTCCCGAAGCCCCGCTTAGAGCAACCGCTCTAAGTCTCAGCCACCTCACCTGGTCTTTGAATCGTCCAACTACTGCCTTCAGAACTTGTCATCCGACCACCTCCTTTCCGGTGTAATCGCACATTAACGCCGGTTACCAATTGTTGTCAATATCGCCGGAGTGGCTCTTTGGGGGGATGGCGGCGACTGCCTAACTTATCGCTATCGGATTTGCGACAGCTCAATCGTCGCAGGATTAGTTTTTGCAATTGTTCAGTTTTGCTCAGACGGCTCACAGGTCCCGATTGTAGATTCACTGGTATAGAGACGGGAAAAGACGTTTCCGTCCCGCGTCGTCCGTCTCCAGTGGCGCAGCCTTAAAATGGGCCGCGCCACCTTCTTCCTTTGGTTCGCAACCTGCCTAGCGGGGCACCAGGCTCTGGGCAGATGATCTTGGAATGGTTAGGAAAAAACATGAACTCCCGCATCCTTCGTCGCTTCACTCTCTCGTTCTTACCGCTCCCACTGCTACTAGCTAGCGCCTTTGCCAAGTCCGACAACTCCGTCACCCTGGGAACAGCCGGCAGCTATTCGGTACTGGCTGGCTCTACCGTAACCAATACCGGATCCAGCGTCCTTAGCGGAAACCTTGGGGTGAGCGCCGGTTGCGCAGTCACTGGATTTCCTCCCGGCCACGTCGGCGGAACCATCAACGCTTGCAACGCATCCTCAAGCAAGGCCCAACGCGATCTCACCACCGCGTACAACGTCGCCATGGGCCTGACCCGCACCGCCACCTTGACTGGACAGAACTTGGGCGGGATGACGCTCACGCCCGGTGTATATTTCTTCGCCAGTTCCGCCCAGCTCACGGGCACGCTCACGCTCAACAACTTGGGCAACCCCAATGCGGTCTTCGTTTTTCAGATCGGTAGCACCCTCACGACAGCCAGCAACTCCTCCGTCATTTTCAGCAGCAGCCTGACCGACTCGAACGTGTATTGGCAGGTGGGCAGCTCCGCCACGCTGGGCACAACCACGTCGTTTCAGGGAAATATTCTCGCGCTCACCAGCATCACTATGAATAACGGAGCCAGCATCGGCTGCGGGAGCGCCCTGGCCATCAATGGAGCCGTGACGCTGAACAACAACGTCATCGGAGGCGGCTGCAGCGGCAGCACGTCGACTGTTCCAGAACCCGGCACCCTGGGCTTGCTCGGAACCGGACTCGCTATTCTGGCCGGCGCTGCCCGCCGTAAACTGCGGGTCTAGCGCCAGTCCTCACGGCAGCCCGAACGCATACACAGCGCTGCCTGCGGCGATCGCCACATATTCTTTGCCGTCGACGGCAAACGCCATGGGCGCGGCGTAGACCGCCCCGCCCATCTGAAAATGCCAGAGAGGCTTGCCCGATTCCGCATCGAACGCGATGAAATTCCCCTCCGCGTCGCCCGAGAACACCAGGCCGCCGGCAGTCGACAATACTCCCGACCACGTCGGCGATGTGTGCTCAAACTTCCACTTCACCTGTCCCGTAGCCGGATCAATCGCCTTCAGGAATCCGCGATACGGCTCAGCTTCTTCCGACGGAAAATAGGCGCTGCCGTAATAAGCGTGCCCCGCTTCATAGGGCTGCGGAGCCGTGCTGAAAATGTCGCACTGATCGCGCGCCGTGACATAGAACAGCGCGGTCTGCGGATCGTAGGTCGGCGGGAACCAGTTCGTCGTCCCCAGCGCCCCCGGACACACCGTATGCCCCTCAAGCGTAGGCGAAGCTTCCTTCTTCGCCACCGGACGCCCCTCCGAATCTTTTGTGTCACTCCACGTCGTCTTCCCGTACTCGTTCGCCGATATAAGTTTTCCCGTCGAGCGATCAAGCACGTAGAAAAATCCGTTCCGGTCGGCTTGTGCGATCAAGTGCTTGCCTCCTGCAGCAGCCGGCGTATCGATCATCACCGGAATCTGCGTCGCATCCCAGTCATGCTCGTCGTGTTTGGTGAACTGGAAATACCAGTTCATCTTTCCGGTATCGGCATTCAGCGCGAGGAGGGAATTGCTATAGAGGTTGTCGCCCGCGCGCCCCTCGCCGCGATTCGACGGTGCAGGATTTCCCGTCGGCCAGAAAATCTGATTCGTCACCGGATCGTAAGTTCCCGTATTCCACGCCGGAGCGCCGCCCACTTTCCACGAATCGCCTTCCCAACTTTCGTGACCAGGTTCGCCCGGCCCCGGAACCGTGTAGTACCGCCACTTGCGCTCGCCGGTGGACGCATCGTAAGCGTCAATGAACCCGCGCACGCCGTACTCCCCGCCAGAGATTCCGATGACCACGAGATTCTTCACCGCCAGCGGCGCAACCGTGAAGCTGTGCCCCGTGCGATAGTCCGCCGCGACCACATCCCACACCACGGCCCCGGTCTTGGCGTCGAGCGCGACCACGTGCGCGTCCAGCGTGCCCAGAAAAACCTTGTCGCCCAGAATCGCCAGCCCGCGATTCACGTGCCCGCAGCAGGGACGAATGTCAGAAGGAATCTGCCGCTGGTACATCCAGATTGGCCGCCCCGTGCGCGCATCGAGCGCGAACGCGCGGTCATCCTGCCCGGTCGCATACATGATCCCGTCGACCACCAGAGGAGTAGTCTCCAACTTTCCGGTCCCACCGGTCTGATACACCCACTTCGCCACCAGCGTGCGTGCATTCGTGATGTTCACCTGATCGAGAGCGCTGAAGCGTTTCCCGGAATAATCGCCCGAGTAAGTCATCCAGTTCTGCGGCTCCTTCGCGGAATTCACCAGCCGCTCGAACGTGACCTGCGCGAGAGCGTGGCTTACGAGCACGGCCAGCATCAATCCGACCGCCAGAATTCTCACCGCGGCCCCCAAAGCACCGTGGAAGAGCGGCCCTTTAAGGGCCGCGTTGCGAAGGGAAAAGAACAAGGCCTTTAGGCCCTGTGGGCTATTGGGGCTGAAGCCCGCTGGTGCGAGAGCGCGTGGACGCAGCGCTAAAGCTCCGCTCTTCCACGATTGCGCGGGCCCTAGAGGAGATCCGCCATGCCTTCGCATCTCAATCCTGTCCACAACCCGCCCCGTCATTTCGCCCCCACGCTGACCAGGTAGGCCACAATATCCTCCAGTTCCTTGTCGCTCAAAGTGTCCACCGTATATTTCGGCATCGCCGAATCTCGACTCTTCGAGAACGACAGCAGCTTGCTTTTCTCCAGCAGATGAATCTGCTCACCCATGTCCATGATCTGCACGCTGAAGCTGTCTTCATTCAGGGTCACACCCTTGATTTGCTTTCCATCCGCCGTCGTCACGGTCACGCTCAAGTATTCCTGCGGAAATTCCTTGGTAGACTCGGTCAATCCCCAGGCCAGCCGCCGGCTGGGATCGCGCACCGACTCAATGATCGCCGCGCGCGTCCGCGACCCGCCCACCGCCGTCAACTCCGGCCCCAGCCGCCCGCCCTTGCCCTCGACCATATGGCACAGCGAGCAGTTGGCGTCGCCGTAAAACAAATCCTTGCCGCGCGCCGCATTGCCCAACGCCTGCGCCGGAGCCTTCACTTCCTGGCTGCGGATGTAGGTGACGATCTGCCAGATCTCCTCGTCAGTCATGCCCACGCCCTGCCCGTTGGTCCCGTTGGCCGGCATCGCAGTCCCGGCAATGCCGTTGCTTATGACTTGAAACATGTCCGAGTCGGAGTGCGCGTGCTTCTTCACCACCCGCGTCAGATCCGGCCCCCGCCCTCCGCCGCGAGCCCCCAGCCCGTGACACAGCGCGCAGTTGATGCGGAATTCATACTCCCCCGCCTTCGCCGCCTTGGCATCGCCCGCTAGAGGATTCTGGCCCCACGCTGCGCGCACTGCGACCCCCAGAAACACGAATCCGACGAATCCGAGGCACCATCGTCTAAACATGAATTCACCTTTCAGGAATTTGCCGCATTCTATCCCATCGATTCGAGGTTGCAGCTTTGGAAATCTTGGGCGTCTGCAGAAACGACACGAATCGCCCCCACCCGTACATGGCCAGCGGGCATCTGCCCCTTACACCTTCGGTTCTCTACACTAAATTCCTCGCTTCAAGATGCCGATATCACTGAGAGGCGGGAGTGTTTTCCCTAGGCGGCCAAGTTATTGATCCATCAGCCTTTCCAGCGAAAGGCGCCGGGTTGGGGAAGGCCCAGGTGGGCCAGCACGCGACAAGCGAATTCGCGCGCCATCTCATCTAATGAAGCAGGACCGTAATAGAACGCCGGAATCAGCGGAAAGATGGTGGCTCCAGCGTCGGCGGCCCGGTACATGTTGCGGATGTGGATTTTGTTGAGCGGCGTCTCGCGCACGCACAGCACCAGCGGACGCTTCTCTTTGAGGGCGACGTCGGCCGCGCGCTCGATCAGCTGCGACGCGACGCCGTTCGCAATGCGGGCCAGAGTGCCCACGCTGCATGGGATGACGATCATGGCGTCGGCGGGATAAGAACCGCTGGCCACGTTCGCACCGATGTCGGCGTTCGATTGTTCTTTGATCTTGGAACTCTGAATGATTTTGGAACTCTGACTTTTGCGCGAAGCGCCGTCGCCGAGGATATGGCCGACCAGATTGGATCGGCCCTTGATCTCCAACTCCTCGGCCATCACGCGCAGAGCGCTGTCGGACGCGATGAAATTCACCGTCGTGACGCGCTCGTCACGTGCCACGGCAAGCAAAAGCTGTCGCAGGAAAATGGCCCCGCTGGCGCCAGTGGTTGCGACGGTCAGATTCTGCGGTGGATGGCTCATCCCGCTCAGGAGCATAGGGAGGCCGCGTCGCAGAAGTCAAGGTGAGCAAGAGCTAGTAGCTACAAGCCAGAAGCTGAAAAATGTCGTCAACCACCAATCTCCGATCTCGTCGCAGCGCCGCCCAGTTGCACGCGCTCGCGGGTGTGGAGCGCGAAATTCGCGCCCAGGATTCGCACAACCGCAGAAAATATTTGCGTGAGTTCAACGCTGCCTTTCGAAGTTACGAATCGGTTCTCAACGCGCCGCAAATTCAGAACGCACTGCACTCCGCCGACGTTGTCCTCATCGGCGACTACCACGCTCTGCCCGCCGCGCAACGCCACGCCGCGTCACTGCTCGAGCAGCGCGCTCTTGCCGGGGACCGTCCGGTAGTGCTTGGAGTCGAAACCATCTTCGCTCGCGACCAGCACATTCTCGACGAATGGTGGCGTCGCGAAATCGACGAGACCGAACTCCGCCAGCGCATCCGCTTCGACCTCGATTGGGGATACGACTGGACCCCATTTCACGAACTGCTGGTCTCTGCCCGCGATCATGCCGAGGGCATCTACGGTCTTGATTGCATGCCTCGCGAAGACCTGCGCAAGATCGGCGCCCGTGACCGTCACGCCGCCACCAAGATCGCCGAAATCCGCCAGCGCCATCCCAACGCCGTCATCTTCGTGTTGTTCGGCGAGTCCCATCTCGCTCCCGGCCATCTCCCCGCTGCCTTACGCCAGCAGATGCCCGGAGAAAAAGTTCTCACCATATTGCAGAACATTGACGCGCTCTACTGGCGCGCCGCCGGAGAGCGCGCCGAAAAAGTGGAGGCCGTCCGCATCAACGACGATGTCGTGTGCGTATTCAACTCGACGCCGCTCGAAAAGTACGAAAGCTACCGCCTGTTTCTCGATCAGTGGAGCCGCTGTGGCGATAGTCCCGATTTCGCGCCCACCTTCTACAACCTGATCGACAGCCTGGCGCGCTTCCTCGAAATCAACCGCTACTCCCCGCACAACGGCACCCAGCCGAAGTTTCTAGTCGACCTGTTGCCCGAAGTTTATGGTGGGCCATCCGATGCCATGCTGCGTCGTTTGCTGTCGCGCAATAGCATGGACGAAGAGCGAGAGTCGATGCTGGCCATGGTTGAGCAGCGTGGCAGCGCTTACCTGCCCCAAGTGAATGCATTCTATGTCCGCGAATTCCAGATGATTCACGCTGCCGAAGATGCCGCGCGCTTCCTGCATCAGGCCTGTCAGGGATTGCCGCACCGGCTCATCGGCGACGCGAATCAGGGAATCGACAGCGATGTAAATCGCGGCCGCAAGACCGCCGCCGACGACTTTTACGCGCGCGTAATCGAACACGCGGTCGCCTATTTCGGTTCGCGCGTGCTGTGTCCGTCGCGCCCGGCGCCCGACGATAACTCGTCGTTATCACGTTCAGCCTGCGAAAAAATGGCGCAGGCAGCCATTCGCTGCGAGAAATCCAAGTCTGAATCCGCTGCGCAGGAGTTGGGCTATCGCATTGGCAATCAGATCTACGATGCCTATCTCGCCGGCAAAGTGAAGCCTAGCGGCCTGCGCCGCCTCTTCCTCGCTCACCTCGATGAGCCGGGATTGGCTCGTAAAGTCTGCACTGCAGTGATCGCCAAACTGCGCACCGCGTCCCGGCCACTCACCCGCGCTGCCCATGCCTGAGTCCGCAATCGTTCCCAAGATGCTAATCTAGATTCCGCCCCCGCCGAATACCGAATGGCGACTGCAGACTGCTGAGTGCTTCGTGAACCAGGAATCCATCCGCAAACTTTTCGAGCACGTGCGCCAGGGCAAGCTCACCCCCGACGATGCCGTCTCCCGCCTGCGGCATCTGCCCTTCGAAGATCTCGGCTTCGCCAAAGTCGATCATCACCGCGCCCTTCGTGCCGGAATGCCCGAAGTCATCCTCGGACAAGGCAAGACCCCGGCCCAGGTCGCCGAAATCTTCGCCCGCCTCGCCAAACACGAAGGCAATGTCCTGGCCACGCGCGCCAGCGAAAAACAATTCGCCGCAGTGAAGAAAAAAGTTCGTGGCGCCGAATATCATAGCCTCGCCCGCGCCATCGTTCTGCAGCGCGATCCCACAAAATACGGCAAGGGCATCGTCGCCGTTGTCTCCGCTGGCACCAGTGACATCCCAGTCGCTGAGGAAGCTGTGGTCACCGCCGAAGTCATGGGCAACGAAGTCGAGCATTTCTACGATGTCGGCGTCGCCGGCATTCACCGCCTGCTGGCCAACCGCGAGGCCCTCACTCGCGCCCGCGTAGTGATCGTCTGCGCTGGCATGGAAGGCGCCCTCCCCAGTGTCGTCGGAGGCCTCGTCGGCGTCCCCGTCATCGCCGTCCCCACCAGCGTTGGCTACGGTGCGTCGTTCGAAGGACTGGCCGCGCTGCTCGGCATGCTCAATTCTTGCGCGTCGAACGTGAGCGTGGTTAACATCGACAACGGATTCGGCGCCGGTTACGTGGCCTCTCTGATCAACCGCTTACCCTGAAGTCTTAAGGAAGGAGCAAATCATGCCCAGCACGCTCTCGCCAGAAGTCCAGCAACTCATCGACCGCCCCAACTTCGCTCACCTGGCCACGCTCATGCCTGACGGTTCCCCGCAGTCCGTGCCGGTCTGGGTTGGCCGCGAAGAAGACCGCATCGTCATCTGTACCGGAGAGAACTCGCTCAAAGGAAAGAACACAAGACGCGACCCGCGAGTGGCGCTTTCGATTGTTGACTTCACCAATCCCTACGAGGAAGTGCAGATTCGCGGCCGCGTAGTCGAGCGTCGTCCCGATCCTGACCTGAAAACAATGGATCCCATCTCGCACAAATACACTGGGACGCCATTTCCGCTTCGTGCTCCGGAAGGACGAGTTGTCCTGATCATCGCGGTGGAAAAAGTGCGCTACACCAAGCTGCCGTTTGCACACACGCCGCCGAAATAAGAAGGCGCGACTCGTCACTGTTTGGTGTCGAGCCGCGCCCTTCCCTGCCACCGCTACATCAACCCTTACGACTTGCCTTCGACCTGCAGCTGGTTGTCGACGCTGAACGCGCCGAAGAGCTGGTTGGCTCTGATTCCGGCGACATCCTTCTCCATCTTGGTATCGACCGAGCCGTATAACGTCACGTGCCCGTTGCTCACGATAATGCGAATCGGACGCGCTGGATCTATTGCATACTTGTTTAGAACCGGATCGCCATAGATGACTCGCAGCGCCCGCAAACGCAGCCCATCGTCAAATTGCGAAACCGGCTCGACCGAGACGTTGTCGATCACGTCCTTTACGCCCGGCATATTCGCGATGTCGGAGAGAGCTTCGTCGCGGCCAACTCCAGTGCGATCCTGGCCCTCGACCGTTACCACTCCGTCCTTTACCCCGAGCGCGAAGTAGTCGAATGTGCTGTCATAACCCACTCGTACGTAGCGCAGCTTGGTCGCCAGTTTCTGCTCCAGTTGCGCATCGGGTACATTCGGGCCCTCGACCGTCAGCAGATTGCGAACACCTTGAGCATTCGTCGTCTTGCGCGCCAGTTTCGCGGCGTCCAGTTTGGTCTGGTAGAGATCGACGGTGCCCGTAAGGGTTACGATCCCGTCTTCCACGCTTGCCCTTACATCGCTGAATTGCTTTTTCGACGCCAGCTTCTGCGTCGCCGCCGTCTGAATCGGATTGTCGTAGCGTGTCGCTGCCGGGGATTGAGCCAGCGCCATCGCGCCCATCAACCCTGCCGTCAGAAACGCGCCTACCAACTTACGGAATGAATCTGTCTTTCTTGCTGCCTTTTTTGTTGCACTCATTTTTGTCACAGTCATTTGAGGTCACCTCCGACCCATTGACGAATCTTTACGAATTAACTACCTGGTTAATTCATTCGATGCGTAGGCCCCCACGAGAGATGCATGGAGATGCATGCGCGAGCCGGCAGAAACTGCGCACGATCGTGCAACTTTTCCTGCGCTGGCGTGTTCGTACAGGCATCGCGGAATCAGTGTCTGCGAACACGAATTTCCTCTCGCCGCGGCACTTCTCTGTGCGAAAGCTTCGCGCGGCTCATTCGCCTGCATGCGGGCAGGCAGCTCACGAAGGTTCGTCGCATCATCCCAGTTCGGAACCCTCCACTATGGGATTACCCCCGTAACTTTCGACTCGGTACCATGCGTTCTACCATGCTCTTGGACGCGCATCTTCGAGGGGGCGATTCGCGGTGGGTAAACGTGTCTCTGAAACAGGTCGGGCCGACATTTCCCGCGCCAGCCGGCTCAAACATGCCCTGGAGAGCGGAGCTCCGCCTGCGTTTGTAGAGCCGGAAAACATTGCTTCACCGGGCAACGTATCGTGCTCCCAACCTTCCTGTCCTCTGCCTCCGCCTCCCGATCCTTTCTGCACCAATGCAAAGAATTCCGAAACAAGGTTGCGGTTTCTGGAACAGATGTTCCAGGCCCTGCCCGACGGATTGAGCATCGCGGACTGCTCGCATCGCGTGCTCTGGGCGAATGAGACCTTCGTGCGCATGTTCGACTACCAGGCCGCCGAGGTGGCCGGACAGCCCCTCGAAAATCTAGTCGTGCCTCCAGACCGATTAGCCGAGTCGCGGTGGGTGACTGAGGCGCTCGCCCGAGGCGAGCACATCACTCTGGAAACGCAGCGCAGAAAAAAAGACGGAACTCTGCTCGATGTCTCCGTATCGTGTGCGCCTCTGCTGCTCGACGGCAAGATGGCTGGCTTCTACGCGGGCTACCACGACATTTCCGATCGCAAGCGGGTCGAGGCTCTCAGTTCCGCGCTCTACCGCGTCGCCGAAAAGAGCAGCAGCGCTCACGATCTGCAGCAGTTTTTCGCTGCCGTCCACGGGATTGTCGATGAGCTGATGTACGCGCGCAACTTCTACATCGCACTCTACGATTCCTCCACTGAATTGCTCAGCTTCCCATATTTCGTCGATGAGCAGGACTCCGCGCCCACTCCTAAGAAGATGGGTCAGGGCTTGACCGACTACGTCATCCGCTCCGCGCAGCCGTTATTGGCTACCCCCGAAGTCCTGCAAGCCATGGAGGACCGCGGCGAAGTGGCGCGCCATGGATCGCGCTCCCTCGACTGGATGGGCGTTCCACTCAAGGTCAACAGCCATGCCTTCGGAGCGCTCGTGGTGCAGACGTATTCCAAAAACATCCGCTATGGCGAGCGCGACAAAGAGATTCTCACTTTCGTGGCGCGACAACTGGCCAGCGCGGTTGAGATCAAGCGCAACGAGCAGGCACTGCGCCGCTCCGAAGCGCGCTACCGCTCTCTGGTGCAGAGTTCGGTCTACGGCATCTACCGGTCGAGTCTGGAAGGAAGATTCCTGGACGTGAATCCGGCGCTCATCACCATGCTCGGATACGCATCGGCAGAAGAAGTTCTCCTGCTCGATCCCGAGAAGGATGTATTCGCTCACTCCGAAGAGCACACGCGTCTGAATGAAGAATTCCGTCGCTCGGGACGCCTGGACGGGATTGAAGTCAAGTGGAACCGCAAGGACGGCAGCGCGATCATTGTGCGCATCAGCGGCCGGGCCGTGAGCAGCGCCGACGAGCCTGCCGATGTACTGGAGGCCATTGCCGAAGACGTCACCGACCGCCGCGTTCTTGAAGATCAGTTCCGCCAGGCGCAGAAGATGGAAGCCGTCGGCCGGCTCGCAGGCGGCGTAGCCCACGACTTTAATAATCTGCTGATGGTGATTGGCGGGTACGCGGAGGTGCTGCTCGCCGGGTTGGATGCGGATCATCCCCTGCGCGAGAAGGCCGAGGCCATCCAACAGGCCTCCGACCGCGCGACCACCTTGACCCGGCAGTTACTGGCCTTCAGTCGAAAACAATTGCTGGAACTCAAGGTTGTCGACGTCAACACGATTGTCGAAGACATGGATCGCCTGCTTCGCCCCTTGATCGGCGAAAACGTGGAGTTCAGCGTCCGGCTCGCTCCCGAGGCGCCTCATACCCGGGCCGACGCCGGACAACTCGAACAGGTGCTGATGAATCTCGTTGTCAACGCCAAGGACGCGATGCCCGCCGGCGGAAAGCTCGCGCTCGAAACCCAGAACATCGTCGTCGACGAGGGACAGCGCCGCTCCCAAACCTTCATCCGCCCCGGCCCCTACGTCATGCTCTCCGTGAGCGACACCGGCATGGGCATGGACCGGGAAACTCAATCGCGAATCTTTGAGCCATTCTTTACCACCAAGGAGAAAGGTAAAGGCACCGGCCTCGGCCTCTCCACGGTATACGGCATCGTGAAACAGAGCGGCGGATATGTGCTGGTGCAGAGTGAAAAGGGACGCGGCGCCGCCTTCCATATTTATCTCCCCCGCGTCGAAGGCGTTGCCGAGAAGCATGTCCCAGCCGCGAAGCCGGAGGTCTTGGGAGGCACGGAGACGGTCTTGCTGGTGGAAGACGAAGATTCCGTCCGCCAGTTGGTGCGGGACACGCTGGCCGCCAAGGGCTATCACGTAGTGCCGGCGGAAAACGGCGAAGCCGGGATCGCCGCCGCTGCCCGCCATCAGGGCAAGATCGATCTCATCATCACCGACGTGGTCATGCCTGGAATGGGTGGCCGCGAGTTGGTCAAGCAACTCGCGCAGCTCCGTCCAGAAACCAAGGTGCTTTATCTCTCGGGCTACACCGAAGATGCGATTATCAACGAAGGTACCATCGAGCGCGGCGCCGCCTTTCTGCAAAAACCATTCACCCTCCAGAATCTCTCCCGCAAAGTAAGAGAAGTCCTGGGATAAGACTCTTCGCGCGAGATTCTGACGACACTCGCCTTGCGTCTCGGCCTGCGAATCATCCATCCCCTTGCAACTTTTTTCTCACCTCGGCGTCTTATCTGGTGGAAGATAGAGACGGGACGAATCTGTCTGCCACGGATTCACGTATAAACAACAGGGGTTCGCAATGCTCATCAAGAAGGCCGAAGACATCCGATCATCCGAAATCACGCCGAAAAGCTTATATCTGAATCGTCGCCAGTTCCTGACTGGAGCCGCGATCGCTGGAGCCGCCACAGCCACCGGCCTCGGCGTCCGCGAAATCGTCTCGCCTTCCACCACAGCGTTAGCGGCCAACAAAATTGACGGCATCAAAAAGAGCCCGCTCAGTACCACCGAAACCATCACGCCCTACAAAGACGTCACCAACTACAACAACTACTACGAATTTTCCACGAACAAGGACGAACCCGCCAAGCTCGCGCAGAAATTCCGCACCCGCCCCTGGAAAGTTAAGATCGAGGGCCTGGTCGACAAGAAGCAGGAACTCGACATCGACACCATCCTCAAGATGGCGCCTCCCGAAGAGCGCATCTACCGCCATCGCTGCGTCGAAGGCTGGTCGATCGTCGTTCCCTGGGTCGGCTTCTCGCTGAGCGAACTCATCAAGCGCGTGAATCCCACCGCCAAAGCCAACTTCGTCGAATTCACCACGCTTTATGATCTGTCCCAGATGCCCGGCCAGCAGCGCAGTGTGCTGCAGTGGCCCTACGTCGAAGGCCTGCGCATGGACGAAGCCATGAACCCCCTGGCGCTGCTCTGCTTTGGCATGTACGGCGAAGATCTTCCCAATCAGGATGGCGCCCCGCTCCGCATTGTCGTTCCCTGGAAGTACGGTTTCAAGAGCGCGAAAGCCATCGTGAAGATTCGCTTCACCGAAAAACAGCCGCTGAATACCTGGAATATTTCCGCCCCCACGGAGTACGGCTTCTATTCCAACGTGAACCCGAATGTAGATCACCCGCGCTGGAGTCAAGCCAAAGAGCGCCGCCTCGGCGAGTTCAGCAAGCGCCCAACGTTGATGTTCAACGGCTACGCCGATCAGGTCGCCAGCCTCTACGCCGGGATGGATTTGAAAAAGAATTTTTAAGGCAGACCTCAGACCACAGACCTTGGACCTCAGCCTTCAGACCTCGGCGTTGACACTGTAGGAGATTCGTCTGAGGTCCGAAGTCTGAGGTCCGACGCCGGTTTTCCTATGCTCCGCTACCTCAAACCCGCAATCTTCCTGACCTGTCTCGCGCCCCTGGCCTGGCTGGTCTGGAGAGGCTTCCACTCCGCCCTGGGCGCCAATCCCATCGAGACCATCACCCACAACACCGGCGACTGCACCCTGACGTTCCTGCTGATCACGCTGTCAATCACGCCGCTGCGCAAACTCACCCGCCAGTATTGGCTGATCAACCTGCGCCGCATGCTCGGCCTCTTCGCTTTCTTCTACGGCACCCTGCACCTGATGACCTACGTCTGGCTCGACAAATTTTTCGACGTCCACGAAATGCTCGCCGACATCGCCAAGCGCCGCTTCATCACCGCCGGAATGACGGGCTTCGCCCTGATGATCCCCCTCGCCCTGACCTCCACCAAATGGTCGATCCGAAAGCTAGGCGGCAAACGCTGGCAAACCCTCCACCGCCTCATCTACTTCAGCGCCGCCGCCGGAGTCATCCACTACATCTGGCTGGTCAAAGCTGACCTGAGGAAGCCGCTGGAATACGCTGCCGTGCTGGGCGTGCTGATGTTGTACAGGATCGCTGCCTCGATCGCCTCGCGGCGGGCTCTACCCAGAGTTCAGACTGCCGAGCGGAGAGGGCTGTCGTCGTGATGCCGCGCCAAAAGCAAAGAGCGCGGCTGTGCCTGTCCGCCGCGCCCTCGTGCCGATGCTGGCTCTTGGCTTAGTTGCGCTTCTTTAAGTCCTTGTGCGCATTCGCTCCCGAACGCAGTATCGCTAGGTGCGCCTCTGCCGCGTTCGCCTTGGCGCTGGCGTTCTGCTCGACGATGGTACCCAAGCCAACTAAGTTGGGGTCAGTGCTGACCACCACTGAAGTTGCGGCGTCGACCGAGTAGACCGTCAGGAGGTAACTGTTATCCCCGGGCGTAACTGTGCCACGGCCCGTAACGCTCGAGTCCGCAGTGTAGGTTGACGTGAACTTGTTGCCGTAAGACAGAGAGCCGGCATCATTGGCGTCGATGATTCCCGGAGAGAAGCTTCCGCTGGTGTCGGTGAACTCAACGATGTCGTCTTCCTGGGTGCCTATGCTAAGGTTAAACCCCGTCAGATTCATTCCATAACCTTGGCCTGAGACCAAGGCCGGGCTGTTCCCTTGGAGATACGCCGCGCCGTCGGTGATTCCGCCGTTGTCGATCTCGAGCAGCAGCAGGCCGCCGCTGGAAGGGTAGGCTGCAAACTGGCAGTTCGCGCACGCCAGTCCGCCATTCCCGTTGACAAAGCCGCCTGTGAACGTCAGCACTGCGCGCCCGCCAGTGAGCGGGCTGTAAGTGCCTGTGATGCCAGTCGTTATTTCGCCCGCGGTGCCGAGGTCACCGATATCTTGAACCGATGTCTGGGTGATATTTCCGCTTCCGTCGGTGTTCATGACCCCTGCGGTCGCGAAGGGCCCACCCAGGGACATATCGAAGCCCGCCAGGCTGAAGATGTTGTTCCCGCTTGAGACAGAGGCCGTTTGCGTGTAAGCGTCCCCGGAGACGATGGGGTTCGCGTCGACTTCGATGAACTTCAAGTGTGTTGCGCTTATGGGGAACACCGCAAAGTTATAGCTCACGCTGTTTACGGTAAGGATTGCCGTGCCTGGGCTGGATGCTAAGCTTACTGACGACCCCGACGTGATGGGCAGGCCACTCGTGCCCCCGGCAGAACTGCAGTTGTCGTTGAAATCTTCTATTCCGGTAGCGAGCCCGTTCGCGTCCAGAGTAAAGGCGCCGGCAGCGGCATAAGGAATCACTGCATTTCCGCCGAAGTTGAAGTTGCAAATCACCGTGCCCACGCCCGAAGAACCGGTAAAGTTGAAAGCGTAGGACTGTAAGTTGATATTCGCCTGCGTTACGTTGGCTTGCAGGTCAAGGGTCCCGCTTCCGCTCCCATTATTGTCGAATTCCGTGATCAGCCCATGTTCGCTCGAGGAGAGCACAAAGTCGAAACCATAGGTATTTCCCGTGTCGGTTTGCAGAGTGAGTACTCCACCTTGGCTCTTGGCACGCCCATCCGCTCCTACCGAATAGGAGCCCCCGGTGACGTTCTGGCCAAGGATGGGGCCTGTGTCGGTCCCGTTGACATCGATTACTCCGCCCGCGCTAACGGCTCCTTTGCCATTAGCGATGAAAGTGCCGACGATCATCAGAGCGCCGCCGAGGCTGTCAGTGCCCGTTACCGAAAAGACATAAGTCCCGCTCAGATTAGTATCGCTGAAACCTCCCGTGGGAGGGGGCACGGCGGTTGGGTTGCTCCCGCAGCCCGCGAGAACGGCAAGAGCTGAAAGAATAACGGGCAGAACCAGGCGATCACGTAACGACATAACTTCCCCCTGACGAAATATTAGGCGCGGAATTGGGTCTTCTAAACTCAGGTTAGCACGATTGAGTTTCCGCTAGCTTCAACCCGTATCCAGAGAATTAGTAGCGCGCGCCGAAAAATATTTCGGGGCTTTACGTCTCTTTACATTAGCCGCCCAAATGTTTTGTTATCAAATGCTTTGTCATCCTGAGGAGGGCGTTCTTTGCCCGACGAAGGACCTATGCAACTTGCCGGCAGTTACACAGATCCTTCGCTTTGCTAAGGATGACAAAACCACGAAGCGACTCAGGGATGCACCTCCGCCTCCACCCCTGCCAGTGAGCGCAGCGATTCCCCATACGGCGCGCGCGCAATCCCTTTTTCCGTGACGATGGCCGCTACGTACTTCGCCGGCGTCACGTCAAACGCCGGGTTTTCCACCCCCACGCCGTCCGGAACCATCTGCTTTCCAGCAATGTGCGTGACCTCTTTCGGGTTCCGCTGCTCGATCGGAATCTGGCTACCGTCAGGACAAGCCAGATCCACCGTCGAAATCGGCGCAGCCACATAAAACGGAATCCCGTGCTCCTTCGCCAGAATCGCGACCGTATAGGTCCCAATCTTGTTGGCCACGTCGCCGTTGGCCGCGATGCGGTCCGCGCCCACCACAATCGCCCCGATCTTGCCCTGGCTCATCATCACCCCGGCCATGTTGTCGGAAATCACCGTGGTCGGGATGCCGTCTTTCATCAGTTCCCACGCCGTCAGCCGCGACCCCTGTAGAAACGGCCGCGTCTCATCGGCATACACGTGAATCTTCTTCCCCTGCTCCACCGCCGCCCGGATCACTCCCAGCGCCGTTCCATATCCCGCCGTGGCCAGCGCTCCGGCGTTGCAGTGCGTGAGCACTCCGCCCTCGCTCGGCATCAGCGTCGCCCCGTGACGTCCCATGGCCTGATTCGCCGCAATGTCTTCGGCATGCATGCGCCGGGCCTCTTCGATCAGGTCGTGCTTGATCTGCGGAATCGGCCGAATGCGGATGCGCTCAAACTTTTCCTGCATCCGCCGGATCGCCCAGAACAGATTCACCGCCGTGGGCCGCGTCTTCCCGATGAGGTCGCAGATCCGATCAAGGTCGAGCTTCAGATCGCCGTTGGACTCCGCCTTGGAATTGCTCACGCCCAGCGCAATTCCCATGGCCGCCGCCACGCCAATCGCCGGCGCCCCGCGCACGACCATGTTGCGGATCACGTCGGCCACCTGCTCGTGCGTTGTGCAGGTTACATAAACTTCTTCCATCGGCAGCTTCGTCTGATCGATGAAGCGTACGCCTTGGTCAGTCCATTCCAGAGTTTGAATCATAATTGGTGTGCTTCGACGTTTGTCATTCCGAGCAAAGCGAGGAATCTCGGTTTCTGCCCGCGCCGCCAAGAACCCAGATCCCTCGCCTTGCTCGGGATGACATGGCTTTTGGAAATCGCAATCAAGGCTTGTGCGCCTCGCAGAGGGTGCGCGGATTATTCGTCATCGCTGGTTGCCCGCAGACCTCGCATGCCGCCGCCACGGCAAAAATCCCCGGCTGCGTATCGTCGTTCTGCAGAATATGTTCCTTCCTCACATCGTTCGCAGTGAAAATCGAAACGAACGGAGCCGCCCCAGCCGCCTGCTCCACATTCGGACGTCCCTTGGCCTCTTCCCGCTCCACCAGGCACATCACGCCGACCACTTCGAATCCAAATTCGCGCGCCGCCTCAATCGCCTGCACCGTCGATGCTCCCGTGGTGCAAACATCGTCCACAATCACGACGCGCGCGCCCTTCTCACGGAAGCCTTCAATGCGTTGTCCCGTACCGTGCTGCTTCTCCGCCTTGCGCACCAAAAAGCCGTCCAACTCGCCGCTGACGACCGAGACCGCCACCACAATCGGGTCCGCCCCCATGGTCAGCCCGCCGATGGCGCGCGCCTTCCATCCCCTTTGCCGGATCTCTTCAAAAAAAACTTCCCCGGTCAAACGCGAGCCCTTCGCATCGAGCGTGGTCGTTCGGCAGTCGATGTAGTAATCGCTGGTCCCGCCCGAAGAGAGTTTGAACTCACCCAGCCGAAACGACTTGTGAGCCAGCGTACTCAGCAGCTTTTGACGCGAAGAATCCATAAAAATCTACGATACCACGACGACGACCCACGTAGATCTGGACGCATTCGTCCGGCGGCCTCGGAAATGTTTCAGATACGCTCGGCGTGATAACCTGAATACTCTGCCCAACCGTCTTCGAGGTCTAACCCGAGATCTAACCCGAGGTCTACCCTTTGCCCAGTATGCGAATGTTCCGATCCTTTATCACGCGTAGCCTTTTCCTCTTCCTCATAACCGTTTGTGCACTCGCCGCGTCCGTCCTCGCCGACGGCACCCGCACCTGGGAGCAGTCGAAGTTCGACGACCTCACCAAGGGCACGGCCACGGGAGTAGCCATTCGCAGCTCCGGCGGCCTCGAGCTGGCGCCCTCGTTCAAGCTGCTCTATGCGACGCCCTCCACCTACATCTGGGCCATCGCCGCCGACGATGCGGGAAATGTCTACGCCGCCACGGGATCGCCCGCGCGCGTCTACCGCATCACGCCCGACGGCACCGCGACCATCATCTTCGAACCCCACGAACTGCAGGTTCAGACCCTCGAAGTCGGCCCCCACGGCGTGATCTACGCCGCCACCGCGCCCGACGGCAAGGTCTACAAGATCGAACACAAGCCCGGCGAAAAATCTGACGCGGCCAAGTCCGAAAAGAAGTCCGAAAGCAAGCCTGAAAGCAAGCCCGACAGCAAGTCCGAAAAAGACGCGCCCAAAGATCCCGCCAAGCCCGCTCTCGATCCCTCCTGGAGTTCGTCCGAATATTTCGCACCCGGCACGAAATACATCTGGGACCTGCTTCTCGACAAGGCCGGAAATCTTTACGCCGCCACCGGAGATCACGGCGAGATCTACAAAGTCACACCCAAGGGCGAGCACTCGCTCTTCTTCAAGAGTGACGACACTCACATCCGCGTGCTCGCGCTCGACGCCCAGGGCAACGTCATTGCTGGAACCGATGGCAGCGGCCTGGTCTACCGGATTTCTCCCGCCGGCGAAGGTTTCGTCCTCTACAGCGCCCCCAAGAAAGAGATCACAGCGCTGGCGCTCGACCACGAAGGCAACATCTACGCCGCTGGCGTAGGCGAGAAGCGGACCGGCGCTGCGACTTCATCGACAGGCGTTTCAGCGGCGATGATCTCCATGGCCGCCAATGCCGCATCGTCTAACCCTCAGACTCCCGGGATGACCATGACCATGACGCCCCTCGCCCCACCGGCGGGCGCCTTCCCGTTTCCCGGAGGTGGCGCCAGCGGCGGCTCCGATGTCTACCGCATTGCCCCCGATGGCTCTCCGTCGCGGATCTGGACTTCGCATGAAGACATCGTCTACGCTCTCGCGTTCGACTCGCACGACCATCTGCTCGCCGGAACCGGAAACCGCGGACATGTTTTCGCCATTGAGGACGCAGGTCAGGACGAATTCTCCGACCTGCTGAAAGCCCCCGCCTCGCAGGTCACCGGTTTCGCCAAAGCTCCCGGCGGCGCGCTTTACGCTGCCAGCAGCAATCTCGGAAAAATATTTTTGCTTGGCCCAGGTCCGGAGAGCGAAGGAACTTATGAGAGCGATGTCTTCGACGCCAAAGTGTTTTCCCGTTGGGGCCGCGTAGAATTCCGCGGCGCCGGCAACGTCGATCTGCTGGCCCGCAGCGGCAACGTCGACAATCCCGACCGCAACTGGAGTCCCTGGAAGCAGGTAAGTCTAACCAAAGAATCCGAAACCGGCGTGCCCGCCGCTCGCTATGCTCAGTGGAAAGCCGTGCTGCACGCAGGCAGCACGAAGCCGGCGGTCGACACCGTCACCCTGAACTATCTGCCGAAAAATGTCGCACCAGAAATCGAAGACGTCTCCGTGCAAATCGGCGTCCGTTATCAACAGCTCCAGAAGTCATCCGGCCTCTCCATGAGCACGGACGTGAGTGGCTCGTCCGGCATGCATTTCGAGTCGCCCGTCCCGAGCACTCATGATCGCGATGCCATCGGCGTGAAATGGAATGCCCACGACGAGAATGACGATCAGCTCGTCTATTCCGTCTACTACCGCGGCGACGGAGAAACCCGCTGGCTCCTGCTCAAAGACAGCCTCACCGACAAAGCGTATTCCTTTGACGCCAGTCTGCTGCCCGACGGCGGCTACACCGTGAAGATCGTCGCCTCCGATGCCCCGTCGCACTCTCCCGGCGAAGCGCTGACCACCACAAAAGAAAGCCGCCGCTTCGAAGTCGACACCACGCCGCCGCGGGTCGAAAACCTGACCGCGTCGCTCGAAGGCTTGCAGATTCACGTCCGCTTCCGCGCCCAGGACGGATTCTCCACCATCAAGCGCGCCGAATATTCAGTCGATGCAGGCGAGTGGAAATACGTCGAACCGGTAGGCCAACTCTCCGATGCAAGGATCGAAGATTACGACTTCAACGCCGCCGTGGAAGCCGGGAAAGACGGCACGGCCGAGCACGTCGTCGTGGTGCGGGTCTACGACAAATACGAAAACATGGGCGCCGCCAAAACTTTATTGAAAGGGAAGTGACCTGGCAGGCGCGGAAAAACTCTCTTGCCGCTCTTGTTTTGAAAAGGCGCGGCTTCAAGCCGCGCCGCAAGTCGCTCCGAATAAAACTCGGCTTCAGCCGGTGAGGGATGAAAAATTCGCGCCGGCGGCGTGAGCGGAAGCCCTCAGTACACTCCCGGAATCAGCGCCCAACTCTCGCGCCGATAAGCGTCGTAGTCCGCGCCAAACGCCAGGTTAAGATTCGCCTCTTCCAGGCGAATCTTGCGCCAGTACGCGACCCCGGCCAGAGCCAGTCCAAGCACCGCCAGCCAAGTCCCGCTCACAATTGCGGTGCCCACATACATAGTCAGAAGACCCGTGTAGATCGGGTGCCGCAGCCGTTTATACGGTCCCGTCCGGATCAACTGATGCTCAACCTTGATGGAGATCTCCCCACTCCAATTTCTTCCCAGCGCCCGCCGCGCCCAGATCGCCAAAAACAACCCCGTCATTTCCACCACAAACCCCGCCGCCATGATCCCATACGACACCGGCAAGAATCGTCCTAACCCGCGAATGGGAACGATCTCCAGGAGTATCGCCATATTCGCCAGAAACACGTGCAACCCGCGCGAAACCTTGGCTTCGGAACTCTTTGCCTCCGCCGCGTTCTTCGCCGCAATTTCCCAGTAAAGACTGAATAGCACCCACGGGATGGCCGCCACCATATATTGCCGGTGCGCCAGTGACACTTTGTCAATCGCAAAGGCAGAAGAAAGTTCGACAACGCGTCCGCCAAACCTTACCGCCAAAACCCCCACCACCGCGCCGCACAAAGCTTGCAGAAGAATCGATTTCTTGCGCTCCATATCAGTCAACCATCCTGACCCAATCGGAATTTCTCTGCGAACTCAGCGGTCAAAGGCTTTTGCTTTTCCAAGCACTAAGCCAAAACTCGCGATCACCCGGCATCGCCTTCCGCGCCTTTCTGCAGCCCGGGGTTAATCGCAGTTAACTCCCCCGCCTGCCGCAAGTCCGGAAACAGCCAAGCCCACAAGCCGATCACCACGAGCGTTCCAACTCCACCCAGAATCACCGCCGGCACCGTGCCAAACCATTGCGCCGTCACCCCGGATTCGAACTGCCCAAACTCGTTCGATGTCCCAATAAAAATCATATCCACCGCGGTAACGCGCCCGCGCATTTCGTCCGGCGTCGCCAGTTGCGTGAGCGTGGCGCGGATAATCACGCTGATCATGTCGCTCGCCCCCAGCAGCAGCAGTGCGATCAGCGACACCGTGAGGCTATGCGATACGCCAAAGATGATCGTGAAGATTCCAAATCCCCCCACGGCCCAAAGCAGCGTCGGTCCCGACCGCCCGCGCAGCGGCCAGTGCGCCAGTGTCACCGCCATCAGCGCCGCCCCGACTCCCGGAGCCGCCCGCAGCAGTCCCAGCCCCCAAGGCCCGGTGTGCAGAATCTCGCGCGCGTACACGGGAAGCAGTGCGACCGCCCCGCCCAGCAGCACCGCAAACAGGTCCAGCGAAATCGCGCCCAGAATTAGTTTCTTGTTCCAGATGTAATGCAGTCCCGCGAAAACCGTCTTCAGCGACATCGGCTCTCGAGGACGCGCCTTCACCTCCGGTTTGATGCGGAATGACGAGAGAGTCGCACCCATCGCCGTCACCAGCGCGACCACATACACTACCGACGGCCCGCGGGACGCCGCATATAGAATGCCGCCAAACGCCGGCCCCAGAATCGTCGCCGCCTGAAAAATGCTGGCGTTCCACGCCACCGCATTCGGAAAATGTTCCCTGGGAACCAGCTGCGGCAGAATTGCGCGGCTCGCCGTGCTGTTAAACGACCGCACCACGCCAATCAGCACCAGCACCACGTAGATCCAGCGGACCGAGGGCACGCTGCGCTGCGCCAGCGCGAGCAGCAATCCAAAGCACACCGCGTACCCCGCGTAACAAATCGATAGCACGTGCCGCCGTTCGAAATGATCCGACGCGTGCCCGGAAATCGGGAACAGCAGAATTGCCGGCAGAAATTGTGCCAGCCCCACATACCCAAGATCGAGCGGCCGTTTCGTGATCTCGTAGACCTGCCATCCCACAGCCACCGCCTGCATCTCGACCGCCGACACAATCAGAAACCGCGCAATCTGAAACAGCACGAACCCGGGATGCGTAAAGGCAGCGCGTCCAGCTCTGGCGTCGGCGGTTGCAGGCATGAACTACTTACTGTGCCACAGAACACTGAGGATGTGCACGGGGATGCGGAAAGGACTACTGGCTCAATTTTGAATTTCTCCGCGAACTCTGCGCGGGTTTCTCTGCGTCCTTGGCGATTAAAGGCTCTTTTCTCTTTGGCAAATCAAGACACTTTAATCGCCGAGTTCGCGGAGGAAAGCCGCAGAGTTCGCTGAGAAATTCAAATTGAGCCATTACCCGGAAACGAATATTGGGTCGATCGGAATCTCGCCTTGATCTGAATTTCGTTGTGAAAGTGCTCTGCTTCAGCCGCGCCGTAAGTGCCACAAAAATCAATTTTCGGCTTTAGCCGCTGAGGAACGTCTTACGAGACCGTCCGCTGGAAACGAGGATGTGAAACGGGGAAGAGAACCATTGCCCATCGGAAACGGCCATCGGCTCAGGATTTGTCCGACGCCAGGTACACCACCAGCCCGCTCAACAGCGCTAGCACTCCGAGGCCGGAGAACAGCAGGAGCACATTCCAGTTGACTGCTCCCGATTCAATTCCAAGACGCGCGAAATGGATCACTCCCCGAGGCGAGAACTCCGCCCACCACGACGCCCACTGCAGCCCGTGACGATATTGCGACGCCACGAAGACCACGCCCACCAACCCAAGCACAAGCCAGGCGAAAGTCTGCGCCATCGTGATCGGCAGAACGACGCGTTCAGTCGCCGCATTCCGCCGGCGCAGTTGCGCCCGCCACCACAGCAAGCTCGGTGAGCCAGAGGGAGCGGTACGCTCGGACGCACTCCGCGCGTTCTGAAAAGTTTGCGTCACCAGAACCAGATCGCTGCAGTTGCCGCAGGTATCCACGTGCGCGCGCAATTCCGCGCCGCAACCCTCGGGCCAGTGACCATCCTTCAACGCCTGCGCGATCTCTCTCTCGAAGAAGCAAGTTCGAAATGTCATGCTTGCCTCCCTGCATCGATTTGTTTGCGCAGTAACCGCGCAATCTTCCGCCGCGCCCGGAACAGTAGCAAACGAATCCCCGCCGCGCTCAGTCCCGTGATGTCGGCAATCTCACGGTGCGAATACCCTTCGGCGTGGGCCAGCCAGAGAATCTGCCGCTCCCGCGGACGCATCCGTGCCATTGCCGGGTCCAGCAAGGCTTGGGAGTCGATGTGCGACAACCCATCGCGAGCCGCCAGCAACTGTTCCGGAACATCTTCAATGCACGCCGCGTGCGGCCGTCGCCAGTGGTCGCGCAAAAGATTCGTAGCAATCCGGTACAGATAACGCCGGTAGTTCACCTCGCCGCCCTCAGGACAGGTCGCACACAGAAAGCGCAGATAGCTTTCCTGCACCAGGTCGTCCGCCAGTGCGTGGTTCCCCGACACCCGCGTCAGATACGCCCGCAGCCCTGGGGCGGAGCGCTGGTAGAACCCGGCGAACGCATCGCTGTCCATGGGCAGTTCGTCAGCTCGCGACGTCGAGCGAGTCTCGACATTCGGGATGGCATATTCCCCAGTCGTATCCGTTTTCCTCATGGCTGCGTTCCCCAGCAGCCCTCGTCAGGCCACTAAGTGGAACAAACAGCAAATTGATTCTATTCCCGCCCTCCGCTTTCCGGCATCAATCCCAGATGCCGGGCCAGCGCCCACGTGATCCCCGCCGAGATGATGAACCCCAGCCCCGGCATCAGCACGACCGTGCCAATCACCAGCAAAGCGCCGCCGCCGTCGGCAACACTGTGTCGCAACGAGAGCAGGCCGATCCCCAGCAGCGTCATCACCACCCCAATCTGCAGCGGCGTCAGCACCCGCGCCACCGGACTTGGAACCGGCGCCTGGCGCTCGAAGCCGACCGCGATTGGCGTCGCTTCCAGAAAACGCTTGCCTGCGTCGGTGCTCATGTAGGTCAGCACTTCCTGCGACGTGCCAAATCGCTCGATCAGCCGGCCGTGCACGTCGGTCTGCAGTTTGAAGATGCGGTTCCAGCGCCGGTTTTCGAGGAGTACATGCGTCAGCCAAAGCAGCGCGCTCAGAAAGCAAAGAAAAACCAGAAACGGAACGCCGTCCTGGACCAGTTCCATCTCCACTCCCCGTGGTTCCGGGCCGCTCCGGCCCGACATCTCCGGCCACAGCTTGCGCTCCAGCGTCTCGCTCGGCTGTTCATGTTCCCCATGCAGGTTGTTAAAGAGATAGAAGTCAGGATTCTGTGCGATCTCCGGATGCGCCTGCAGGAATCGCCCCAGTTGAGGATTGTTGCGGTTGACGTACTCCGCATTCGAAAGCAGCGAAGGATCTCTCGCCACCACTTCGGCCAGCGTCGGGCTCACGCGCACCAACTTAAGCAGCTGATCCTGCAGGTCGGCCATATCTTTCTCGCTCATCTGCGGCGCGGACGCCGCCGATTGCGGCCCTCGCGGCGCCTGGGCGAAGCTCACCACGTTGAACAAGACTAGAAATGCTATCAGAACCGCCGCGATCCACTGTACCCTTGTCCCGTACCGCCCATTCCTGCGCATAGAAGTGGTCCCTTCGTGAGAGGGCGCTTTCAAGCGTCTCTAAACACACAACGAACCGGAACGCCAAACGGTTAACAACAATTTCAATTATTTAAAGTCTTGCAGGTTGGCTCGTCTCCGCGATCTCAGCGGATTTTCTTTGCGCCCTCAGCGGTTAAAGGCTCTCAGCCGGCGCAACCAATCACCTCGACCGCGCAGGACGCACATAAGAACCGCGCAGGACCCAGAGAAGGCCGAGGAAAAATCCTCACGCCACCAGCGGCGCGTTGGCGATTCCCTCCGGCCCAAACACTCTGCGATAGCGCTCAATCTCCGCCGCCGGCCCCAACGCCTTGGAATAATTGTCCGAAAGCTTCACCGCCGGCCGCCCCTCAACATCCGACACCTTGCAGATCAAACTGATGGGATCAAACCCGCCACCACCGTTGGGATTGCATCCGCGAAAATCGTTCGTCAACAGCGTGCCCCAACCGGCGCTGACCCGCACCCGCCGCCCCGGCGTCCACTTATTGCGATCTTCAAAATCCGCCGCACTGAGAAAATCGCCCGGTCTCGTTCCTTTAGACAGCGTCCCGCCAAAATAAGCGTGCAGCCCCAGAATCGAATCTACATCGAGAGTGTCCGAAGCAATCAGCAGTTTCTCCCGCGGATCTCGTCCGTACGCCTTCAACCAAGCAATGTATTCATCTCCCGCGATGTACGGATCTTTGCTGTCGACGCGCTGCCCGGTCCAGTCCGCCACCCACTCCGGCGCCCCGGCGAGAAACTGCGTGGTACCAAACGTATCCGGCAGCATCACACGTAGCGCGCCCTCATAAGTCTGTTGCCACAACTCCAGCACGCGATACTGCGAAGCTTTCAGCGCCACGTCATCCGGCGCTAGCGCAGCCATCACCATCGGGATTTCATGCGCGTTGGTTCCAATCGCTTCCAGATCATGCTTGTGCGCCAGAAATGCATTCGATGTCCCGATGAAATTATTCCCCAGATTCGCAGCCATCGCGACCACCACATATTCCTGCCACAAAAAGCTGTGCCGTCGCCGCGTTCCAAAATCGGCCACGCTCAGCTCGGGAACGCCCCGCAGCCGCTCGATCTTGCTCCACAATTTCGTCTTCGCCCGGGCATACAAAATATCGAGCCCAAATTCGCTCAGAGTCTTCAGCTGCGACCGCGTCTTCAATTCGTCGAGAATCGCCAGCGCATACAGCTCCCACATCGTGGTCTCGGGCCAAGTGCCTTCAAAAGTCAGATGGATCTGCCCGTCGCGCACCGAGAGCTGATAATCCGACAGCCGGAAGTCGCGTTCCAGCCACTCCAGAAACGCCGGCTCGAAAATTCCGCGCCGCCCGTAAAACGTGTTGCCCGCCAGCCACACCAGTTCCGATTTGCGAAACCGCCGCCCCCGCACGTGCTGCAACTGCACTTTCAGCTCTTCAATATTGATGATCTCAGCCATCCGCACCGAAGCATGCCGATTGATCAGCGAGAAAGTCACGCGGGTCTTAGGGAAATGCTTCCAGATAAACTGCAGCATCAGCAGCTTGTAAAAATCCGTATCCAGCAGCGACCGCACCACCGGATCAAGTTCCCAGTTGTGGTTATGCGCCCGTTCTGCAAAGTTGACGATCATCGATAATAGCCGGCTCCGGCAGCACTCAGGACGATAGAGAGAAAGAGATTTCTAAAGGATGCCAGTCTAGCAGTTCGATTGAGCCCGCGGGAATGCAATGACAACCGTGGAAGAGCGGCGCTTCAGCGCTGTGTAAACGTCCGGGAAAAGAATTGGGGCTTCAAGCCCCTGAGGAATGCTTCTAGCTTTTGGCCCCCACAAATTTCTGCTCCAATCCCTCATACACTTCCTCCGCCCGCCGCAGCGCCGCCTGCACGTTGTCGCAGATATTCTCTTGCCCAATGATTTCCGCAAACTCCGCCTGATGAATGAGCTGCGCCGGCTGCTCCCGCGCCCCGCACAGAATCAACGTGCGCTTGCTGCCGTGCAGTTGCTTGGCGACCTCCTCGATGGCGAACAGCCCCGTAGCATCGAGCGCAGTCATGTTCCGCAGCCGCAAAATCACCACCGGCGGCAGCGCATGTAGATTTTCCGTGACCGCATAAATCTTGTCCGTCGCTCCAAACAAAAATGGCCCATGTATGCGGAAAATCGTGGCGTAATACGGGATGTCCTTATCTTGCAGAATGTGCACTCGCCCGTCTTCCACATAATCCTCAGTGACTTGCGAGACGGTCGTGGTCGCAGCCACCCGGCTGATGAACAGGAGGGCCGCCAGAATCATCCCCGCTTCGACGGCTACGGTTAAGTCGGCAAACACGGTCAGCGCAAACGTCACCAGCCAGATGCTGATGTCGGTCTTGGTCAGCTTCAGTAGTTGCGGAATCTCGCGCCACTCGCCCATGTTGTAGGCGACGATCATCAGAATCCCCGCCAGCGCCGCCATCGGCACATAGCTGACTAGCGGCGCCGCAAACAGCAAGATGCACAGCAGCGTCAGGGCATGAATCATCCCCGCCACCGGCGTCTGCGCTCCCGACCGAATGTTCGTCGCCGTGCGCGCAATCGCTCCCGTAGCCGGCAGCCCGCCAAACATGGGCGAAAAAATATTCGCCACGCCCTGCCCAATCAACTCGACATTCGGATTGTGCCGGTCACCACTCATGCGATCCGACACCACCGCCGACATCAGCGACTCAATCGCCCCCAGCATCGCCACCGTGAACGCCGGCCCCAGCAGCCCGTGAATCAGGTCGGTGCGGAAATGTGGAAGCTGCCAGTGCGGCAGCCCGCTCGGAATTCCCCCAAACCGCGTCCCAATCGTTGCCACCGGCAGCTTGAAAAAATAAACCGCGGAAGTCGAAAGCAGCAGCGCGACAATCGGCCCTGGAATCCGCGGCGAAAGCCCCCGGCAAATGATCAGCGTCAGCAACGTAAACACCGCCAGCGCCGCCGCCTCAAACGACAGCGTATGAAAATTCCCCGCCAGCGCTCCCACCCGCTGCCAGAACACGCCCGGAACTTTCTCGAGCTGCAGCCCGAAAAAATCTTTGATCTGCGTGCTGGCAATCAGAACCGCGATCCCATTGGTGAATCCAATCACCACCGGCCGCGGAATAAACTTCACCCCCGTTCCCAGCCCCGTAACCCCCATGATCACCAGCAGCACGCCGGCCATCACGGTGCACATGAACAGCCCGTCGATCCCATGCACCGCAACAATCCCCGCCACGACAACGACAAACGCGCCAGTCGGCCCGCCAATCTGCGTCCGCGATCCGCCCAGCGCCGAAATCAGAAACCCGGTCACGATCGCGCAGTAAATCCCCGCCTGCGGCGTCAACCCCGAAGCAATGGCAAACGCCATCGCCAACGGCAACGCCACAAGCCCCACCGTGACCCCAGCAATCAGGTCCAGCAGAAACTTGTGTCGGTCGTAATCGCGCAGGCAGATCACCGACTTCGGCAGCCAATTATCGTTCAAGGAAATGTTTAGGAAAGCACGCGCCATTCTGCAATTATCGCCCGAGCAGCAGGAATCGGGTAGATATCCGATGGCTTACGGCGAACGAAAGAACGTGTACACATAGCGGCCCGACGCATTCGTCCGCCCGCGATGCGAAACGAGCGACGGAAGCCGACGGGTGCCCCATGTCTCGCGTCTTTTGCGAGACGTGGGTACTCTCGCGCTCCCTGTAAAATCCCCTCATGCATTTCCTCCGAACCGTGGGATGGCTCATCTGCGTCGTCTATTCCACCATCCCGGCGTTCTGGCTGATGATTCATCCTCGCGCCCAACGTTGGCGCGAACGCCAGCGCTCCCCGTTCCGCATCCTGCTCCCTTTGTGGATCGTCATGTGGTCCGCCATGGCCGCTCTAACCTTCCCGTGGCGGGAAACAGTTTTCTATTCCACGCCCTGGACCTGGCTCCCAGCCGCGCTCCTGTTCGCAGCCGGCCTTTCTATTTATTCCAGCGCAGGCGCCCACTTCAGTTGGTCACAACTAGGTGGCCTCCCAGAACTACGCGCAGGAAACCATCAGACCCTCGTCACCACCGGCATCCGCGCGCGGGTGCGTCACCCCATCTATCTCGCCCACCTCTGCGAAATGCTCGCCTGGAGCATCGGAACAGGCCTGGCTGTCTGCTGGGCCATGTCTGCCTTCGCGATCCTGACGGGCGCGCTGATGATCCGTACGGAAGATGCTGAACTGGCGAGAAGGTTCGGAGCCGAACATGACGCCTATCGTGAAAGTGTTTCTGCGATCGTACCCAGGTTTGATAAATAGGGCCGACGCGTGACTTTTTCAAATATTTTCTACTAACGTTCAAATGCCGTTCACCTTTGCTCATAGCGCCGCTGCACTGCCGTTTCGGCGTCTACCGCTTGTGCCCTCCGCATTGGTGATCGGCACTTTTGCTCCCGACTTCGAATACTTTCTTCGCCTCGCTCCGAACGGCCGGTTGGGACACACTCTGCTCGGCACCTTCATTTTGACCTTACCCGCTGCGTTGTTGGTGTTATGGATTTTTCATTCTCTCGTTAAACGGCCCGCAACCATGCTTATGCCGGACGCACTTCGCAACCGCCTGGTTAACCACCTCGGCGATTTCCGTTTTGGTGGGGCAAGCAGGTTTCTGTTGATCCTCGCTTCCCTCCTGCTGGGCATCGCAACCCACTTGCTTTGGGACTCCTTTACCCACGCAGGTACATGGTTCTATATTCACTGGCCGCTTTTGCGCGCATCCGTTAACTTGCCTGTCCTCGGTCCGATTCCCTGCTACAAGGTTTTTCAGCATGGCAGTACGATCGTCGGAACCGGAGTTGTGGTGGCATGGCTGATATCCTGGTACCGGAGCAGCGAGCCCTCCACGCACGTTCCCGGTGAATCGCCGTCGCCGCACGAAAGACTCGCAATTGTCACAGCTATTGTGATGGTCGCCCTGGGCGGCACCATCATTCGGGTCATCATGGGAACAGGCTTTCCGGTGACATTCCAAAACAAGAAGATGATCGGCGAAGCAATCGTAACCGCGATTGCCTTAGTGTGGTGGGATCTTGTGGCCTATGGCTTTATCAAACGCCACTCGTATCAGGCCGTCCGTTCCTCGCACACCGTATAATCCGACTTGTCTGAAAGCTGACAGCTGACAGCTGATCGCTCCTCATGCGCTTCGAACTCTTCATCGCGACCCGCTACCTGCGCGCAAAAAGAAGACAGGCGTTCATCGGCATCATCACCGGCATCTCCATCGCCGGAGTCGCCGCCGGAGTCGCCTCGCTCGTCGTCGCCATGGCCATCACCAACGGTTTCCGCCAGGACCTCCAGCAGCGCTTGCTCGGCTCCACTTCCCACATCAGCCTGCAGCGCATCGCCGACGACGGCATCCAAGACTGGCCCGCACTTCTCGAACGCCTGTCGCACCAGCCCCACGTCGTTGCCGATGCCCCCGCCATCTTCGAACAAGTCCTGATCTCGCGCGGCCCTCGCGCCCGCGGCGCCATCCTGAAAGGCATGATCCCGCGCTACGAGCGCAAAGTCGGCGACCTGTTAACCACAGTTAAGCAAGGTTCGGCCGATGCTCTGGAAGATGCCGATCCCACGCATGCTGGTGTGGCGCGGGCGCCCTCGCCCGCGCAACCCGAATCCGAAATGTCAGCCTCCAGCCCCGATTCTCTCGCCGCCGTTCAGCAGCGCGTCGCCGCCATGCCTCCCATCGTCCTCGGCAAAGACTTGGCTGACGGCCTCGGCGCCACCGTCGGTTCCGTCGTAACGGTCGTAAGTCCGCAAGGCGAACTCACTCCCTTCGGAATGGCCCCAAAATACAATCGCTTCCGCGTGGTTGGAATTTTCAACTCCGGCTTCTACGACTACGACTACGGCTGGGCCTTCGTGCGCTTGTCGGATGCGCAGCAACTATTTGGACTCGGCGATCTCATCTCGGTGCTGGAATTCAAGGTCGACGATCTCGACCAGGCCGACGCAATTACCCAACAGATCGAAGATGCCGCCGGCAAAGGCTTCATGGCAACCAACGCCCTAAGGCAGAGCAGCGCCCTCTTCAAGGCGTTGAAGACGGAGCGCCTGGTCACCTTCATCACTATCGGCCTCATCGTCTTCGTCGCGGCCCTCAACATTCTGATCTCCCTGATTATGATGGTCATGGAAAAGACAAAAGATATCGCCGTGCTCATGTCCATGGGCACGCGCCGCGCGCAGGTGCGCAATCTGTTCATCGCGCAGGGTGTGCTCATCGGCGTCATCGGCACCGCCATCGGCCTGGTGGTCGGCTACGCCCTCTCCTACCTCGGAGGCCACTACCACGTGCTCACGCTCTCACCCGAGGTCTACTCCATCGACTACGTCCCCTTCGCCCCCCGCGCCATCGACGGCGTGCTGGTCGGCCTGTTCGCCGTGTTAATTTCGTTCGTGGCCACGCTATATCCGTCATGGTCAGCCGCCCGCATCCTCCCCGCCGAGGCCCTGCGCTATGAATAAGAACTTCAACTTCTTCGCCGCGGATTCACGCGGATTCGCGCGGATAAACAAAACAAGGCTTTAGGGGTCGCATGCGAATGAAATCTCAAGACAACAGGTATATGAATTCTGGAATCGCCGACGGGAAACGATCCGCCGACCCGGATCACTACTAAAAGCAGGCAACTACTGCCCAAACATTAGCTTCTGATCCTTCGCCCTTGAGCCCTTGGAACGAAAGAGACCGAATGTGCATCTAACCCAGCAAGAGTCGATGCTTCGAGTGGAAGGCCTGAAGAAGGTTTTCCGGTCCGGCGAATCGGATCTGGTGCTCTTTGAAAATTTATCGTTCGAGGTGAAACGCGGCGAAATGCTCGCCATCGTAGGCGAGTCGGGAGCCGGCAAGAGTACCTTGTTGCACATCCTGAGCGCTCTTGATCGTGCTTCCGCAGGTGACGTATACTGCGCCCACTTGCGATTGAATACCTTATCGCACGACGAGGCTGCCGACTTTCGCAATCGCGAAACCGGCTTCGTATGGCAGTTCCACTATCTGCTGCCGGAATTTACGGCGGCGGAAAACGTTGCCATGCCGCTGCTGCTTCGCGGACAAACATTGCAGCAGGTCGAGCCAGAAGCGGCACGCTGGCTGCGCGAGGTCGGACTGGAGCAGCGCGCGCATCATCGCTCCGGCGAGCTTTCAGGCGGAGAGCAGCAGCGAGTAGCTTTAGCCCGCGCCCTCATCACCGGCCCCAAACTGTTGCTGGCCGATGAACCCACCGGCGACCTTGACGGACACACGGCCGAAGCGGTCTTCGAATTGATCGCGCGCCTGCATCGCGAGCACCAACTCACCTCCCTCATTGCGACGCACAACCTGGCATTCGCCCGCCGCTGCCATCGTGTCCTAAGATTGCAGCGCGGCAGCATGGAGGAAATTGCGCCCGAGTCGTTGCCGGCATAACCGATCGAGCCAGGGCAAGAGCGGGAGAAAGAGATTGAAGATTAGAAGAGCAAGACTGGTCAGACAAAGTGCAAGAATTTGGCGCTACGACTTGACCCCGAAGAGCCACAAAGGGTTCCTTCGGTAACGTGATCAAAGATTTACTGGATGGTTTCAGGGCTTGGGCTTTGAGGCCACTTGATTGCATAATGTAGGAATAGAATAAGGTGAGCAGGAGTCAGGTTCGGTTCGGCAGGTCGGGCGAGCACGAGTTCTTCTCGACTAGGAAAGTCAGGGGGAAGGGGCATTATGTTTGAACGCTATACGGAGAAAGCCAGGCGCGTCATCTTTTTCGCACGCTACGAAGCCAGTCAGTTCGGGTCTCCTTATATCGAGACTGAGCATCTGCTTCTCGGACTCCTGCGCGAAGACAAAGCTCTGACCAATCGTTTCCTGCGTTCCCATGCCTCGGTCGAATCCATTCGCAAGCAGATCGAGGGACACACCACCATCCGCGAAAAAGTCTCGACCTCGGTCGATCTTCCGCTGAGCAACGAATGCAAGCGCGTTCTGGCCTACGCGGCCGAAGAAGCCGAGCGCCTTTCGCATCGTCACATCGGCACCGAACATCTGCTGTTGGGTTTACTGCGAGAAGAAAAGTGCTTCGCCGCCGAGATTCTGCACGAGCGCGGCCTGCGCCTCTCCACCATCCGTGAAGAGCTCGCCCGCAGCACGCAGGAAAAAGCTCAGCCCCAGCGCCAGCGTGAGTCTTCGCTCCTCGCCGAGTTCTCCCGCGACCTCACCCAGGCCGCGATGGACAATCAACTCGATCCCCTGGTCGGCCGCGACGGCGAAGTCGATCGCGTCATCCAGATTCTCTGCCGCCGCACCAAAAATAATCCCGTGCTGATCGGCGAGCCCGGCGTAGGCAAAACCGCCATCGTCGAAGGCCTCGCCCAACGCATCGCCGACGGCGAAGTCCCGTCCTTCCTCGCCGACAAGCGCATCCTCGCCCTAGATCTGTCGCTCATCGTCGCCGGCACCAAGTATCGCGGCCAGTTTGAAGAGCGCCTCAAGACCATCATGAAAGAGCTGATGGAAAATCAGAACTCCATCATCTTCATCGACGAGTTGCATACGTTGGTCGGAGCCGGATCAGCCGAAGGTTCACTCGATGCCGCTAACATTTTGAAGCCCGCATTGTCGCGAGGAGAAATTCAGTGCATCGGCGCCACCACCCCCGGCGAATACCGCAAGTCGATCGAAAAAGATCGTTCCCTCGAGCGCCGCTTCCAGGCGGTAAAAGTTCCGCCGCCGAACGAGGCCGACGCCATCAAGATTCTTTTCGGCATCAAGGATCGCTACGAGAAATTCCACGCCGTCACCTACACCGACGACGCCATCAATTTCGCGGTCTCACACTCCAATCGCTACATCCCAGATCGCTTCCTGCCCGACAAGGCCATCGACCTCGTTGACGAAGCCGGAGCCCGCGTAAAACTGCGCCAGACTTCGCTGCCCGAAGAACTCACCGAAGTCCAGAAGCGCATCAAGTTCATCGTGCACCGCATGGAAAACGCCATCGCGAACCACGAGTTCGAAAAAGCCCGCTTCTACTCCGATGAAGAGCGCAAAGAGCGCGAGAACCTGCGCGCTCTCCGCGAGAAATATCATCTCGACGAGTCCTCGACCGGCGTAGTCAACCGCGAAGACATCGAAGACGTAGTCTCGCGCTGGACCGGCGTCCCCGTCACCTCCATCAAAGAAGAAGAAACGCAAAAGCTCCTGCGCATCGAGGAAGAACTCCACAAGCGCATCATTTCGCAAGATAAATCCATCAGCGCCCTGGCCCGCGCCATCCGCCGTTCCCGCGCAGGCCTGAAGAACCCGAACCGCCCCATCGGCTCGTTCTTATTCTTAGGCCCCACGGGCGTCGGCAAAACCGAAGTCGCGCGCACCCTGGCGCAATTCATGTTCGGCACCGAAAAAGCTCTGGTCCGCTTCGACATGTCCGAGTTCATGGAGAAGCATTCCGTCTCGAAGCTGATCGGCTCGCCTCCAGGCTACGTCGGTTACGAAGAAGGCGGCCAGCTCACCGAGCGCGTGAAGCGCGCCCCTTACTCCGTCGTCCTGCTCGACGAAATCGAGAAGGCGCATCCCGATGTTTTCAACATTCTGCTGCAGGTTTTTGAAGACGGCCAGCTAACCGACGGCCTCGGCAACACCGTCGACTTCAAGAACACCATTATCATCATGACCTCGAACATCGGCGCGCGCCATCTGCAGAAGCGCGAGGGCTTCGGCTTCCAATCGACCAAGGAAGACGTGATCTCCGACAAGGTCGAAGAATTGGTGAAGGGCGAAGTCAAACGCACCTTCAACCCCGAGTTCCTGAACCGCCTCGACGAAGTCATCCTGTTCCTGGCGCTGGGCGAGAACGACCTGATCCAGATTCTGGAACTTATGGTCACCCAACTCAACCAGAACCTGGCGCAGAAAGCGATCACAGTAACAGTCGCCGACGACGCCAAGAAATGGATCCTCAACCAGACCCTCACCGACCGCAGCTACGGCGCGCGCCCGCTACGCCGCGCGTTGCAGAAATACATCGAAGACCCGCTGTCGGAGGCGCTGATCCAGGGCACCATCACCACAAGACCCGCGTTCATCGAGGTCTTCCTCGAAGACAACAAACTCTTCTACCGCCCAGTCGACGCGGAGAAGACCGAAGGCGTGTTGTTATACGAGAAGTAGTTTTTGTTCGTGTGGGGCGGGCGCCCACGCCCGCCAGCCGAGCCGCAGCTCGGCAAGGTTTTTCAGCCGTCAGCCAAAAGCTGGCGGCTTTTGTTTGGCGCTATCCTGCAGCTGATTCTCAGCGCTGCTGTCCAAGCCTCGCAAGTTTGGCCAGGGCCACGCTGTACTCCCGGATAGTTTCCGGCTGCGCCCGGTTGTAAATGAATTGCCCTTCCCGCCTCGACTCAATCAGGTCGGCATCCGCCAAGACTTTAAGATGATGCGAAATCGTCCCCGGTGTCAGCTGATATTTTTCCACCAATTCCCCGCAATACATCTCCTCGCGCTCCGCAATCGCTTCATAGATGCTCAAGCGCGTCGGGTCGCTTAACGCCTTGGCAATTTTGGCGAGCCTTGTTTGATCCATATTGTTTGATCGATATCCGCCTGCCAGTCTAGACGAGGCCATCGTCAATAAACTTGAATCTATATATTTTAACACTCATCAAAGTATAGAAATAAAGCGGCGCACTGAGTCTTTACTCTTAGCCGCAATTCATTATTCAGTAAGGAGAAATTCCATGGCGAAAAGATTTGCAGGAAAAGTTGTGGCAATCACCGGCGGCAACAGTGGAATCGGATTAGCAACCGCCAAGCTGTTCCGTGAAGAAGGCGCCAAAGTGGCAATTGCCGGCCGCGACCAGAAAACGCTGGACGAGGCCGTCAAAGTCATCGGCGGAGATACGCTCGCAGTGAAAGCGGACGTTTCCAAACTGGAAGACATCGACAAGTTCTTCCAGCAGGTCTCCGCAAAGTTCGGCAAGATCGACGCCCTCTTCGCCAACGCCGGGATCGCCAAGTTCGCTCCGGCGGGCGAAAGCAGCGAGCAACTGTTCGACGAAAGCTTCGACATTAATGTGAAGGGCCTGTATTTCACCCTCCAGAAGGCGCTCCCCCATCTGAACGACAACGCCGGAATTGTGTTGAATTCCTCGCTTTTCAATTCGAAGGGAAGCGCCAGCAGCAGTGTTTACTCGGCAACCAAGGCCGCCGTGCGCTCTCTGGCTCGTACCTTCGCCTCGGAGTTAGTGGACCGCGGCATCCGCGTCAATGTGGTCAGCCCAGGGCCAATCAGCACGCCCATCTTCGGGCGCACCGGCCTGCCCCAGGCAGTGGTAGACGAGTTTGCCAGCCACGTGAAGTCGCAAGTTCCTATGAAGCGATTCGGCACTCCGGACGAAGTCGGCCACGCCGTCCTATTCCTCGCCAGTCCCGAGGCTTCCTACATTACCGGTGTGGACCTCAACGTAGACGGCGGAATGGGTCAAGTCTAATCCCACGTAGGGGCGGACGCATTCGTCCGCCCCGCTCGCCAACCGACCATCCACATTACTCCGCCAGAATCGTGCGTCCTGGGCCTGCTCGCAACTTCCTGATTGACCTCGGGTTCAACCTGTGATTAGATTCCGCAAATCCCCGCGGCCTCCGCGTCGGAGTCCGGCACAATCCGGGGCGTGCGACCGAGGTGAAGTATGAAGTCCAATATGGTCCATGCGACCCTAGCGGTACTCGTGCTAGGTCTCGTCGTTCTTACGTTGACCTTGAGCGCCAGCGCACGGGACGTCGTCCTGCCCGCCGGTACTCTTCTGCAATGTACCCTCAATGAACCCAACTTTTCCTCGGCCACCGCAGATGTCGGCGACCCCGTCCTCTGTCACCTCCGCGGACTAACCGAATTCGGTCAGCAGGCATTTCCGCGCGGAAGTTATCTCGTCGGCCATCTCGAATCGGCCAAGGATCCCGGCCACTTCTGGGGCAAAGGCAATCTGCAACTCCAGTTCGATCGCATCGGCCTGCCCAGCGGCGACCTGCCCATCGAGGCCAAGGTCATCGCCACCCGCGGCTACAAAGTCGACAAGCAAGGCAGGATCGACGGCAAGGGACACGCCAAACGCGACATCGTCGAATGGATGATCCCACCCCTCTGGCCCTGGAAAGTAATCATGCTGCCCGCCCGCGGCCCGCGTCCCGCCCTGAAAGGCGAGACCGTGCTCAGCATGCGCCTGATGGACGACGTCGACATCCCGCAAGTCGCCCAGACCTACGGCCCCAGCTGGCATTTCTTCGGCCGCTATCAGAACGACTCGCTGCATGGTGGCCGCTCCAACATGCAGATGCAACTTTCCATCCGCCCCTCCAGTTTCGTCGGCGACGGGAATCGCGACAACAATAACGGTGGCTATAATGACAGCGCTCAAACGCAGCCCGCATCGCAAACCCAGCCGCAGGCTTCCTACGCAAGTCTCGTCACTCGCACACCGCCAGCGCAGGCCAGCCTGACTCCGCCCGGCGTCGGTCCCGGCATGCCCGTTTTCGTCCTGACCACCGGCACCATGCTCGCGGTCAGCGGATACGGCTATACCGACAACCGCATCACCTATTCCCTGGCCGGCGGAGGCACCGGCGTCATCAGCACCAACGACGTCGACTGGACCGCCACCACCCAACTCAACGCCCAACGCGGCGTCCGCGTAACCCTCCACAACACCCACGCGACCGCCGCAACGCCTGGGTTTTAAAAATGCTCACGTAGGGGCGGACGCATTCGTCCGCCCCGCGAGCAACGCGAGCGTCTACTCGATCACTCATTCTTGCGACCTTCGCCACGCTGGGCTCATCTCACAATCATTCGTCCACCAGAGCGGATGACCCCATGCACAAAATCAACATCGCCGAAAAATTCTCCAAAATTTCCGAATACTACAAACCCCACATCGCCGGCGAACTCAACGGACAAATGGTCAAGCTGGTCAAAGCCAACACTGAATTCGTCTGGCATCACCACGACCATGAAGACGAAATGTTCCTGGTCGTCAAAGGCCGCTTCCGCATGGAGTACCGTGAAGCCGGTCTTCACGACGGAGACTTTCACCAGCGTCACGAATGGATCGAGCCCGGCGAGTTCATCATCGTCCCTCGCGGCGTTGAACACCGCCCCGTCGCCGAAGAAGAATGCTGGATCGTGCTCTTCGAACCCGCCTCTACCCTGAACACCGGCAACGTCGTCAACGAACGCACCCAGCCCCACCTGGAGCGCGTGTGAGCCGGGAACTGACAACTGACAACTGACCACTGACCACTGACCACTGACCACTGACAACTGCTCCCCAAGCCTGTACGATTGAGAACAACCCATGGAAGTAACCGTCTATTCCGCCGCCTGGTGCCCCGACTGCCGCGAAGCCAAACGCTTCCTCACCACACACAACATCCCGTTCACCGAGATCGACATCGAGACCACCCCCGGCGCCGCCGACGAAGTCATCAAGCGCACCGGCAAGCGTGCCATCCCCCAATTCGTCATCGACGGCGAATGGGTCCAGCCCTACATCCCCGGCAAAGGCTTCCTCTACGAAAAAATGGCCAAACGCCTCGGCATCAAGACGCCCTAGGCCGTTATTTGCCTCCCTCTGTGCCCCCCTGTGTCCCCTGTGTTGAGAGCCTTTGACTTCCCCCTAATCGCACGTACATCGTCTTCAGTACCGTGGTAATCCCGCGCCAGACGGGCGAAGATAACCCTGCCAAGTCCTCAGCCCCGTAAGCCGTTTCGAACTCAAAAGGCTGAAACAGAACGACTTGGACGAGTTCCGAGGCCGCTTCCATCGACCCAAATGCCTGACCCCCAGCGCAACGAGAAAATCGACGAGCCCCCGTCCTCCGAAGCCCAGCCCTCGCAGGAATCGAGCCTTGTGTGCGACAGTTGGCAGCAGATCATGCAGGCCGTCCTCGGAGTCGTTCTGCTCCTCGGCGCACTCGCCATGGTCCACTTCTACGCTCCGACCACCACTCAGGAAGCGCCCCCCAGCGATCTGCAAAAGCAGGTTCACGACTTGACCGCCGAGGTGGAGCAACTTCAGCAGGACCAGGCCATGCCTGCCGTAGTGCTCAACCGCTATCGCAATTCCATCGGCTACATTTATGGCATCTATCAGGTCGGCTTCGCCAACCAGCGTCCCACGATTCGCGCCCGCGTTTCCGGCACAGGATTCCTGGTCGGCAATAATGTTGGTAATAATGTAGGCAACGGCCTGCTCGCCACCAACCGCCACGTGGCCGAACCCTGGTACGGCGACTCCGAGGCCCAAAAGCTAATCGATCAAGGCGCCACCGGGATGCTCGAGAGCCTGGTGGTTTTCTTCCCCGGCTCACCCACGCCCGTAACCCTGTCGCCCGCGTCCGTTTCCAAGACTTCCGATCTCGCGATCCTGCACACTGAAGACTCCAGCGTAGTCCGCGGTCTTGCGGTCCTCCCTCTCGCGAAATCCCCCGGCGCTCCCGGACAACTGGTCACCGTGATCGGCTATCCCATGGGCATCGCCGGCATGGTCGCCAAGTCGCCCAGCGGGATCTACGAACGCATGGCCTACCGTCACAACGACATCAACGCGGCCAGTGAGTTGGCCGCCCTCTCGCTGATTCGTCCCTCCACCACCTGCGGACATCTCGGCGACGTAGTCGGCGATAAACTCATCTACGACGCCCCCACCGCCCACGGCGGCAGCGGCGGCCCCGTCTTCAACAACAAAGGCGAAGTCATCGGCGTGAACTCCGCCTACATGGACGGCTTCACGGGTGGCACCCTCGGAGTCTCCGTCGACTCACTCCGGCCCCTCCTGCAAGAAGCCCAAACCGCTCGCTAGGACACACACACTTTTCGTGACGGACAGGTTGTGGGGATGCGATACTGCTTCTTCACCAATCGGCCTGGGCGTGTCATCGCCGAGGCCCTTCACTCGTCAAGCGCTGGCTTCTACCGGCCATGATTTCGAACGGAGTGTGTCCTTTGAAGATGTTTTCGCTGAGAATGACAGCGCGCTTGCACACGACGCTGATGACAATTGCAGCTCTGTTGTCCGCGCTGCTTGCAATTCCCGCACCCGCACAGCAGTCGATCACCGAGCAGCCCGACAACTACACCTGGCTGGAAGACATCCACGGCGAAAAGCCAATGGCCTGGGTGAACGCAGAGAATGCGCGCACAGCAGCGATTCTGGAGAAGGACACTCACTTTGCGCCCCTGCAAGCCGATGCCCTGAAAGTGCTGGAGTCTCCCGAGCGCCTGCCGGATCCAGAGCTTCGCAATGGCGCGGTGTACAACACCTGGCGCGACGCCGAGCATGTCCGCGGAATCGTACGCCGCACCACGCTCAAGGACTATCTGACCGCCGAGCCGCACTGGGAAACCTTGCTCGACTACGACGCGCTCGCCAAAACCGACAAGCAAAGCTGGGTGGGGAAAGGACTGGATTGCCTGCAGCCAGAGGAGGAGCTTTGCCTGGTGGCGCTGTCCGCGGGCGGCGAGGACGCGGATACCCTCCGCGAGTTCAACCTGAAGACGGGCAAATTTGTGGAGGGCGGTTTTGTTCTGCCGCGCGGCAAGCAGACCGAGACGTGGGTCGACAAAGACACGCTGCTGATTGGCCGCGACTGGGGTCCGGGAACCATGAGCGAGGCCGGTTACCCCATCACCGTACGCCAGTGGAAGCGCGGCCAGCCCCTGGAGAGCTCCACGGAAGTTTTCCGCGGAGATGTCAAAGACAACGGTTACGGCGACTATGCCCAGGCGTTCATCGATGGACAGGGCCACATCGCCAAGATCGTGACGCGCAATCTGAGCACCTTCGCGCATGAGACTTACCTGCTGCTGCCCAGCGGACCAAAAAAACTGGCCATGCCGCAGAAGGCCCGGGTGGAGGGCATGCTCGACGGTCAGTTAATCACAGAACTGGACGAAGATTGGACGCCCGAGGGTCATGCCAAGATTCCTCAGGGATCGGTCGTTGCGCTCGATCTGTCCGCGCTCGAAAAAGATCAGACCCGCATCAACCCCGTCGTCGTGTTCGCCCCAACGTCCCAGGAGTTTGAACAGTGGTTCTCCACTACTAAAAATCACCTGATCCTGACCACGCTCGAACACGTGCAGCAGCGCGCGTATGTATACACCTTCGGAAGCGGTGGCAACTGGACGCGCAAGCCGCTCCCCGTGCCAGACAATCTCACCATCAATAACGGAACCTTCAGCCGCACCGACGACCGCTTTTTTGTCAGCGTCGAGGGTTTCTTAACTCCGCCCGCGTTGTGGCTGGGCGATGCCAGCGACGGCTCATTCGCTCTGGCCAAATCGCAGAAGCCACAGTTTGACGCCAGCGCCGACGTCGTCGAGCAATTGGAAGCAACCTCAAAAGATGGAACCAAGGTCCCGTACTTCGTAGTGCACCGCAAGGACATGCGCTATGACGGCTCGAATCCGACCCTGCTCAACGCCTATGGCGGATTCCAGATCGCGAGCACGCCGCGCTATCGGGCGGTCTCTGGCAAGCTCTGGCTGGAGCATGGCGGCGTGTTCGTCCTGGCCAACATCCGCGGCGGTGGCGAGTTCGGTCCCGCCTGGCATGACGCCGGCCTCAAGACCCACCGCCAGCGCATTTACGACGACTTCTACGCCGTGGCCCAGGATCTGGTCACCCGCAAGATCACCTCGTCGCGCCGGCTCGGCATTATCGGCGGATCGAACGGCGGTCTGCTGATGGGCGTAGAGTTCACCCAGCACCCCGAGATGTGGAACGCAGTCGTGATTCAGGTCCCGCTGCTCGACATGCTGGCCTTCGAGCATCTGTCCGCCGGCGCGTCGTGGGTCGGCGAGTATGGTTCGGTCTCCGTGCCCGAGGAGCGCGCGTTTCTCGCGTCCATCTCGCCCTACAACCAACTCAAACCAAATGCGCTGTATCCCGAGCCGTTGATTTTTACGACCACGAAAGACGATCGCGTCGGCCCGGTTCACGCCCGCAAGTTTGCCGCGCGCCTGGAAGAGTTTCACAAGCCGTTTTTCTACGACGAGATCACCGAAGGCGGGCACGGCGCAGGCGCCGACAAAAAGCAGGAGGCCAGAACCAACGCCGAGACTTTCACCTATCTCACCATGAAGCTCATGGATTGATCGGTCCTGGAAAGCCCGCACACAAACGGTCTCGGAAGTTTCTGGAGACTCTTGAAACGGAGGATCAGCGGAACGTATGTCGCGGTAGAGCCGTACCACTTACATGGCCACCTTGACGAGTTCGCGTTCCGCTACAATAATCATCGCTGGCGCGTGAAGCGCGGGAAGCAGGCTAAACCCAGAACGGGTGAGGAAAAACGACCTACAACCTAAAGGCCCGCTGGCAGGCGGGCCCTTAGTTACATTTCGATTTCTCGGCAAAAGCGTCCGTTCATGCGGACTACCTACCCGAAGTGTATCACTTTGCGAGGTGGGCCATGCCTAAAACATACGCCGAGTTCAAATTAAGCATCACCGGAAAAATTAACGGGCAGGACATAACGCCGCTGACGCTGCCCATGGCGCGATTAGCTGAGTACCTAACCGACTTCGCGACTCTTCTGGGCCATAAAGAATACGTACATTTCACGAACGTTGAAGAAGGCAGCGCTGCACCTGTCGCCTTAGTCGAAATTGAAAAACATACGCAGGTTCGGGATCGTATCAAACAGGCTGCTAGCGGCACCGGCCTATCCGATGCGCCCAGCATCTATGCGAAACTCAACACACGGTTCACTGAGGACGAAGGTTATGGGGCGATCCTCGAAAAAATCGGCGACAAGGAAGTCGGAGTAATAGAATTTCCCGGCAAAAAAAGGCGCCTCAGTCCAATCTACGGTCCAATCAAAGAAAGTGCATTCGTTCAAGGAGAATTGAAACGAGTGGGCGGCCAAGAACCAACCATCCCGGTACATGTTCAGGATTCAGACGGAAAATGGTATTACTGCTGGACGAGAAAGCCCATCGCGGTGCAGCTTGCGTCATTCCTGTTTCAGGAAGTACGGTTGAACGGAATTGCTACGTGGCAGAGGGATGAAAACTCAACATGGACCCCGCTCGATTTCGAGGTCCAGAGTTTTATCGCTCCGCTTGGACATGAAGCACCGAGCACGATTTTGTCCGAACTGCGCGCGATGCCAGGTAACGACTGGAATGAACTCGATGACCCTCTCGGTGAATTGCGCCGACTACGGCACGGAGAAGATGATCTACAGTGACTCTCTTTGACACAACGTTCGTGATAGTGCTCTTGGAAGACAAGGAGCACTCAATCACCGACCGCGAAAACAAGCCAGTCACCAAAATCCATGAACGAGTTCGGCATCTTGCCCACAAGCTTTCTGAGAGCAATTCGATCATCTGTGTTCCAACCCCCGTACTCGCGGAGTTTCTTGTGAGGGCTGGGAGCGTAGGCCCAGAGTTGTTGAAACGACTGAGCAGTACGTCCAGATTTAATCTTGCGTCATTCGGCGTCAAAGCGGCGGTAGAAGCGGCAGACCTAATCCGTGCGGTCAAGAACGAGCAGAAGGGGCAACCGATAGATAGATGGGCCAAAGTCAAATTCGATATTCAAATCGTCGCTATCGCAAAGGCCGAAGGTGTCTCGGTGATCTATTCAGAAGACCCGCACATAGAGGCCCTTGCTAAGAGAGTCGGCATCGATGTTCGGAAAATATGCGATCTCGCCTTGCCAGATGAGCAAGAGGACACTTTATTCAGCAAACTGCCTAGTGAGGAAGTGGAATAAAGCCATTGCCAGCACCGAACGTTCCCCAGCACGACGGAGTTTCAGCGATCCGACACCGAATCGTCGTTCAACCAGGTTCGCCAGATTAGAAACCAGGAAGATGCATGTACGCACTCACGCACGATCTCCGCTTCGCCTTCCGCCAGCTGCGCAAATCCCCCGGCTTCGCCCTCACGGTCGTCCTCACCCTGGCTCTCGGCATCGGCGCCACCACCGCGATCTTCTCGCTCGTCGAAGGCATCCTCCTGCGCCCGCTGCCGTTCAGCAATCCCGACCGCCTCGTTCTATTGGGCGATCACATCGGCGGTGGCCCCAACACTCCCGTCACCGCCCGCGAAATCGCCACCTACTCCAACGCCACCAGCGCCTTCTCCTCCCTTGGCGCCTACACCGGCGCCAGCTATGAACTTTCCGGGGGCACAACTCCGGAGGAGGTCGACGGCGCCCGGTTCACTGCAGGCGTGTTCCCAACTCTCGGCGTTCCCCCAATTCTCGGCCGCGTCTTCACCCAACAGGAAGAGGACGCTCATCAGCCGCTCGCCGTCATCAGTTATGCGCTGTGGCTGAATCGCTATCACCGCGATCTTCACATCCTCGGCAGTCCCATCGACCTCGACCGCAAAACGTATACCATCATCGGCGTGATGCCGCGCGGTTTCGATTTTCCTCTGTCAGACGGACAACTCGACCAGACCCAGCTCTGGGTGCCGATGAGCCTGACCCCCGGCGAGTTGTCCGATGAGCACGAGGGCTATTGGGGATACCGCATGGTCGGCCGAGTCAAAGACGGCGTCACTCTGGCGCAGGCAGCGCAGGATGTCGACCGAGTCACCCGGCAAGTCATGCGCAATTTTCCCGCACGCATGGCCGCGATCCAAATTCAGGGTGACGTCAAGCTGCTGCGCGAGTCCGCCGTCGGGGACGTCCGCCCCCTGCTGCGCACCTTGTTCTTGTCCGTCTCCATTGTCCTCGTGATCGCCTGCGTCAATGTCGCAGGATTGCTGCTGGTCCGTGCCATCCGCCGTCGTCGCGAATACGCTGTTCGCCTGGCCCTGGGTGCGCGTTCCAGAGTCATCCTTCGAGAATCGATCGTCGAAGGCCTCCTGCTCAGTCTGGCCGGTGGCCTGCTCGGCCTGGCATTTGCCGCCATCGCCATCCGCACCGCCCTGCATATTCTGCCCGACTCCATGCCGCGCGTCGACTCCATTTCCATCGATGCCACCGTCGCCGCCTTCGCCCTGCTGCTCTCCCTGGCGACCGGCGCGCTGTGTAGCCTTGCCCCCGCCTTCGCCGCCCTGCGCACCAATCTCACAGAAAGTCTCAAAGACGGCGACCGCAGCGGCACTGGCGCTTCCAGCCATACCTGGCTGCGCTCATCTCTCGTCGTCTTTGAGATCGCCATCGCCCTGGTGCTGCTCACTGTCTCCGGCGCATTCCTGCGCAGCTTCCAGAAGATGCGCGCTGTCAACCCCGGCTTCCGTCCCGACCACGTGCTCGTCGCCCAATATCAACTTCCGCTCAACCAATATCCCACCCATGCTTCCTCCGACTCCTTCAACCATGCGGTGGTCGACCGGCTCTCCAGCCAGCCCGGCATCGTCGCCGTAGGCATCACCAACATTCTTCCTGCGTCCGGCGCATACGGAGGCTCTGCCTACACCATCGAAGGCGAGCCGGAAGAAAATTGGAAGCTGAAGTTCTCCATGTTCGCCTTCCCCTACGGCGATTACTTCCGCGCCCTCGACATCCCTCTGCTCGACGGCCGCTACTTCACACCGGACGACCGCGCCGACGCTCCCCTGGTCATTATCGTTAACCAGTCGATGGCGGAACATTCCTGGCCAGGCCAGCGTGCCGTCGGCAAGCGCATGCACCTCGGCAATCCCCAGAAGCCACTCCCGTGGGCAACCGTCGTGGGCGTAGTCGCCGATACCAAGCTCGGCTCTCCCGACGAAGAGAGCAGCGACCAGTGGTATTCCCCGGCGCAGCAGCCCGCAACTCTCTACGGCTCCGACGCAGGAAGCAAGCTCACGGACGCCGCCGGCGGATACATCACCCTTCGTTCCGCGCTCCCGCCTCAACAGATGATCCAAACCCTGCGTGTAGCCGTCGCCCAAATCGATCCGCTGCTAGCCCTGCAGCAGGTTCAACCCATGGACGACGTAGTCTCCAACATCGAAGCCCCCCGCCGCTTCAACACCGATCTCATCACCGCGTTCGCCCTGGCCGCACTGCTGCTGGCCGTCACCGGCATCTACGCCGTCGTCGCCTTCTCCGTCTCCCTACGCACGCAGGAGATCGCCGTCCGCATGGCGCTCGGATCGCAACGCAGCGGCATCGCCAGCCTCGTCCTCAAGTCGAGCGCAAAGCTCGCGCTTCTCGGATGTTTTCTTGGAGTACTGGGTTCGCTGGCCGTGTCACGTCTGGTAAGTTCATTCCTCTTCGACGTGAGCGCAACCGATCCACTGATCTACCTGGCAGGAGTTATGATCATGATGCTGCTTGCGCTGCTGGCCTCAGCCCTCCCCGCAACCCGCGCCGCCTCGGCAGACCCAGTGAAGGCCCTGCGCTCGATTTGAATTTCTCCGCGAACTCTGCGGCTTTTCTCCGCGCCCTCAGCGGTTAAAGTGTTTTGATTTTGTCGGCCATACCCGCAGCCCGTAGCACCTCTCGAAAATAAAAAAGCCGGGAAGCCCGTCGGGCCTCCCGGCTACGATTTTCGCCGCAGTCTCACCTAATGCCATATCACTTACTGCGTAACCGTATTTTGTTCAAGAGTGACTTGGGTCTGAGCTAACAGCTGACCGTTCACAGACGCTCCCGTTTTCAGGTTAATGGAGGTTTGAGACAAAATAACGCCATTGAACTGAGCCTGTGCCTGAATGGTTACATCTCCGAAGCTCTGCCAGAATACATTTTTGGCCAGTGCGCCGCCGCTTAAGACCACATGGGTTGCGCCAGCCTGACTTAAGGTTTGAGCTATCTGAAATATCCAGACATCATTCGGACCGCCAGCAAGGGTCACGTCCGTTGATATGGTCACACCCGTACCCCATTTGTAAAGGCCCGGAGCGATCGTCAGCCCGCCGATCTCGCCAGCTCCCAGGTTAGTGGCAGTTGGAAGTGTACGCCCCGCCGCGTCGGTGTATGCCGTCATCATGTCTTTGATGGCGGCCGTCAGTAAGGTAGCGTCAGTGATCCGGCACGGTAGTGGACCAGCTGCATCCACAGAGTAACTCTTGCCGGTTACCTCCGAGCAGGTCAGGCTATCAGCTGCTCCTGTAATCGGGCTTGACCCTACATCTCCAGTGATAACGGATGATGGCACATCCGTGACTCCGGATTTGGTTAGGACAGCAAAAGAAGCCGCCGATTTAAGGTTTAGCGGCGCAGGACCTTTTCCGTTCGGGTTTATGGGATGGGTCGACGTTGAACTTCCGCAAGCGACCATAGTTACAACTAGCATCACAACCAGTACTCGTTTCATTGATCAATCTCCTTAATCTCGTATTAGTCTGGTATTCTCACTCCGTCTCACTCTCGTAATCCGACCTACTAACCGTAGGTTTGTTGTGACTAGGACCAGAGCAGGTGTGAAAGTGTGGCACGGCACTTCCACAGTTCATGGCCAGTGTCTTCCTGCTTACAAACGTCCCCCACCCTTCAACTGGATTCGTGACAAGACGGGCAAGTACTGTCATTGGGGTACTTGTAACCAGCTTCTCGCAATCCGTCTATTGTTCCTTGGATCTGGATCAAACCTGGATCGAAGTCGCGAGATACTCTAGAGTCGCTCATTTGTTTCGGCAGCGCTGTGCAGAATTGCTCACATCCGCTCCGCGACGCTATAACTCTTAGCTCAGTGTCCCGAAACTGGAAGTGTGATACTGACAACTCGTCACTATTCCACGACGAAATAAAGTTCGATATCACTAGGGCCTGTAAAGGTTTCGATGAACTTAAACGTGATGGATCCAGGGTCAAGGCCCTTGCCCTAGCGATTGCGATTTGTCGCAGTCGTGGCATGTCCTTACGTGCGAAAACGCCGGGACACAACGGCTGGCTTACGCCAAAAGTTTGGCCCTGAGTACGACCGCGCGGTGCTGGCACGTAACTCAAAAGCAGAAGGGCTCAACATCCGCGATCTCGATCCGACGGAACACGCCGCTATTCGAGACAGTGCCGTTTCCTCGCACCGAGGAGCCGCCCCTCAGTAGCACTTCACGAAAATAAAAAGCCGGGAAGCTTGTCGGGCCTCCCGGCTAACGATTTTTCGCCGCAGTCTCCAGAATCCTCGCCGGAATCTGCGCGACCTGACTTCTACTTCAGCCCTTCCACCAGATACAAATCCCCGAGAGTCCGATGAAACCCATAAGCATAAGTCTTCCCATCCGGCGTCATCAGAACCGGTCCGATCGTCGACACGCCCGTCGCATCGACCGGAACAATCTGCTTCCACACCGTTTTCTTGCCCGTAGCCAATTCCAGCTTATAAATCTTGGCAGGAATTTCCCCCGTCCGCGAAAGGAATACCGACCGCCCATCTTGACTCCAACTCACCGGCACATCTCCCACGTCAAACCCATTCACGCCCTTCGGCTCGCCGCCGACCACAGAATAAAGATATCCCTTCTGATCTGACCCAATTCCCACCACTGACTGCCCATCCGGAGAAACCGCAAACCCCTGCGCGTCCACGCCCTCCGGAGAAATCGCCGTCGGCTTTCCTCCAGAACTTCCCTGCACGTAAAGCCGCACCCCATGATCCGGTTCGTTCCCCGAGAACACGAAGCGTTTGCCGTCGGGCAGCCAGCGCGCCCACTGGTGGTTGATCGAATCATTAGTCAGGGGCTGCGTCTCACCTGCTCCCGTCGGCAGCAGCCGCAACTGCGCCGGCGAGCCCGGAGTCGAAATGATCACCCACTTCTGATCCGGCGAAAGCGCCGCCGCTCCGCCTTCCCCGAGGCGAATCGCTGGCGAACCATCCGTTTTCCGAATGTAAACCGCGTACGTCAGTTCCTGCGCATTCCCGTACTGCACTCCGCCGCCGACGCCCTCTTCGTCAAACAAAACCGTTTTACCGTCCGCGGAAATATCCGCGGGATACGAATAGTCCAGCCAGGACAAGTCGCGCTCTTTCGCCGCGCCGTCGGCCAACGCCATCAGTTCTCGTCGCCGCCCCGCGCGCGCCAGCAACACGCGCCCATCGCGAAAAATGTCGAACACCACCAGCGTCCCCGGAATCCGCGCCACCAGCCGTTCTTCGCCCGCCAGGCTCACCGCCGACAAATAATGATCCAGCCCCAACTCGCTGGCCGTGAACCAGATTTCTTTATCGTCCGGCGACCACGCCAGCCCCTGCGTCCCGTACCAGTCGCGAGTCAACCGCTTCATCTTGCCCGCGAGATCGACCACGGCCACCGACCCACCATCGTCCCCCTGATTGCGATGGTCCATGAACGCCACGTAGTCGCCCTTGGGCGAAACTCGCGGATAACTGATCCACCCTCCGCCGGTTTCATACAAAATTTTTCCGATCGGATACTCCAACCGGTCATGCCCGCCCACATTCCGCACCACCGCCAGACTGTTTCCATCGGGGGACCAATCCGCCCACTCCACATCCTCCAGCACCGGACGCGGCGCTCCTCCCGCCAGCGGCGCCCGTGCCAACGTGCCCACGCTGATCCACGTTCCCACCGGATGGCTGCCCAATGACAACGCCATCTCTCCCGTCGACGACACCGCCAACAGTTCCGCACGTCCCAATCCCAGCGACCGGGACTCCACCGTCCCCTGCCGTGCCGCAAACGTTTCCACCGGATTTCCCTGCCACGACGCGCTGTACAAAATCGTCTGCCCATCCGGCGCGAATCGCGCCGATCGAATTTCCCCGCGCCGGAAAGTAATCTCGTGATACAGGGGAGCCGTAACCGCCGCCGGCGCCCACAACCGCTTGCCCGCCACCAGCCCTATCGCCAGACAAATCAAAAAACCGCAACCCACCAGCGCCGGTATCAACCGGCTCTTCTTCTTCTCCGCCGCGACCGAAACTGCCCTCGTCTCGCTCGCCACCAGCGGAACCACTCCACTCACGCCCGCCCGCGACGAATCCGAATCCCGTTTCAGCCGCTTCAAATCGGCCCGCAACTCGGCCGCGCTCTGGCAGCGCAAGTCGCGATCTTTTTCCAGCGCCTTGTTCAGAATAATTTCCATCTGCGGCGGCAGTCCCGGATTCAACTGCACCGGCGGAATCGGAACCTTATTGAGAATCGCCTCAAAAATCACCGCCGACGTCGCCCCCGAAAACGGCTGTTTCCCCGTCGCCATTTCGTAGAGCACCACGCCAAACGAAAACAAATCGGTGCGCAGATCGAGCGCCTCGCCCCGCGCCTGCTCCGGCGACATGTAGCCAATAGTCCCCATCGCCGTCCCCGGAGTCGTCAACTGGTCGGCGCTGATCGCCGCCGGAATCCCCACCGTCGCCGCCGACTGGTCGACCACCTGGTTGCTCTGCGGCGTGAGCTTCGCCAGCCCAAAATCCAGAATCTTCGCCTGCCCGCGCTGCGTCACGAAAATATTCGCCGGCTTGATGTCGCGATGCACAATCCCGCCGCTGTGCGCCGCATCCAGTGCATCCGAAATCTGAATCCCCAAATCCAGCAACTGCGCGATCTTGAGCGGCCGCCCCTCCACCATGTGCTTCAACGTCGACCCATCCAGATATTCCATGGCAATAAACGCCATGCCATTTTCCTGGCCAATGTCATAAATTGTACAAATGTTGGGATGGTTCAGCGCCGACGCCGCCTGCGCCTCCCGCTGAAATCGGCTGAGCGCCTGCGGGTCCTTGGCAACTTCATCGGGAAGAAACTTGAGAGCCACGAAGCGGTGCAGCCGCGTGTCTTCCGCCTTATAAACCACGCCCATGCCGCCACCGCCCACCTTCTGCAGCACGCGGTAATGAGAAATGGTCTGGCCGATCACTCAGGAAGTCTCGTGGTGAGTCTCGTGGAAAGTCGCGCTCCGTGCGCGACCATCTTAGGGGCGAAGCCCAAGCAAGTCAATGCGGCCTGCGGAGAATTGCGTCGTCAAAGTTGCGTCGTCGAAAACTGCGCCGACAGGCTGATAGACAGTGTCGACACCGCTCTAACGCTGCCTGTCAGGGCCGACCCCATACGCAGTCAGCACGTCGCGCAGCGTCACAACCCCTTCCAGCTGGTGCACATTCGCGCGGCTTACGACCGGGAGGATTTCGATGCCGCTTGCGCCCATCCGTTCCAAAGCCAGATCCAGACCCTGGTCTTTGTGCACATGCGGAAAAGCATGCTCCCCTGAAGCCTGCTCCGCAAAAGGATGCGCGGCGACAATTTTCCCCAGCGCCCTCGTGGGATCCTCCGCCCCCTCCCGTTCCAACGTTGCGCGGTTGACCACGCCGATCACGCCCCGCTCGTCCGTAACCAGCCAGCTGCTCGACTCGCTCAAGTGTGCCCGCGGCAAAGCCTCTCCCACCATGATCTCGCTCGCCAGCGTCTCGCTCGCAGGCCGCATCACACGCGCCACGCGACCCACCCCCTGCCGGTGCCGCGACTCGGCCGATGGCAGGTGGATGCCATCCTGCACCGCCAGCGCCTCGTAAATGGGTTCCCGCTGCAGGTGCGACGCCAGGAACAGGCTCACCAGATTCGCAATCATCAGAGGGACGATGACCGAATAGTCCTGTGTCATTTCGAAGATCATCACCACCGAAGTCATGGGAGCCCGCACGATCCCCGCGAACACCGCGCCCATCCCGACCAGCGCATACGCCCCCGCCGTGGCCGTATAAGCCGGCAGCAGCCGATGCGCCACCGTTCCCAGACTGCCTCCCAACATTGCCCCAATGAACAACGCCGGCCCGAAAATGCCGCCTGCGTTTCCCGAAGAGTAGCTGGTGGTCACCGTGACCAGCTTCAGCACGACCAGCAGAAGCATCAGGTTGAGCGCCATCCGTCCATTCAAAGCCTCGCCCACATAGCCATACCCCACGCCCAGCACCTGCGGCACGAACCATCCCAGCAAGCCCACCAGCAAGCCACCAGCAACGGGTTGGAACCACACCGTGCTTTTCGGCAAGCGTAGGAAGCGCTCCCGCATGCCCAGCAGCAGTTTGGTAAAGGCCACCGACACCAGACCGCCCGCCACACCCAGCACTGCGTAGATCGCGAATTCCACCGGATGCACCAGTTCGTACCGGGGAACCTTGAATAGCGGGTTGTTGCCCAGCAACAGCCGCAGCACCATCCACGAGGTCGCCGACGCCAGCACTACCGACCCCAACACCGGCGCGTTCAGGTCGCCCATGATTTCTTCCAGCGAAAACAGCACCGCCGCCAGCGGAGTATTAAACGCTGCCGCGATCGCGGCCGCGGCCCCGACCGGAATCAGCGCCTTCACCTTCTCCGGACTTAACCCCAGAAACCTCCCCAACACCGACGCAATCCCGCCTCCCACTTGCACCGAAGGTCCTTCGCGTCCCAGCGGGATTCCGCTGGCCAGCGTCGCCGATGTGCAAAAGAACTTCCCTAACAGCGTCCGCAGGCTGATGAACCCGTCACGCGCAAACAGCGCCGCCTTGGTCTGCGGCACGCCGCTCCCCCGGGCATTGGGAAAGTAGCGGTACAACAAGTAGCCAATGCCCAGCGACCCGGCAACCGGGAACAGCACGCGCCGCCACGCCGCTCCCCCAGGGGGATACAACCGCATCCCCAGTCGTTCCGTCACCAGGATGAAAGCCACCACCGACAGTCCCGTCAACGCCCCGATCACCAGCGCCAGAACCAGAAACACCTGATCTTCCCGCTCCCGCAGTCTCGCCACGCGCTGCAATAGCGGCGTTCTCCACCAACTCAGGCTCATCGTCGATTTGGTGTCACTCATAGCTACAGTTTCACAGGAAGATCCTAACAGTCGTCAGGCGAATGCGATTCCTATCAGGCTTGGCGTCACAAATCGGTGAAAAATCCTGAACGCGGACAACTCCGAAAGCATGCGCACCACCGTGAGGTGCGTGCGACCGTGAACGCATTTACCACAAACGTGCGCAACCGTAAGGTGCGCGACCGTAAACGCATTTACCACCGTGGAAGAGCGGCCCTTCAGGGCCGCGTAAGGCCCGCACCTGCGCCGGCTTTAGCCGCTGAGGAATTCCTCCTCCTCGACTTCGCCTCATCTCTCTCCGGCATCAACCCCTGCAGCGCCCCCACCAGATCCGGCGCCGTCCGCCGCAACTCATCGTGATGATGCAGCGCCAGTTCCCCCAGCACCCGCTCCCCCTTCGGCGTCAGAGCCAGCAGCACTTCCCGCCGATCGTCCTGCCCCCGTCCCCGCCGCACGAATCCCCCCGCCTCCAGCCGGTTGATCAACTCCACGGCGCTGTGATGCTGAATATGCATCCGGTTGGCCACCTCCCGGATCCGCGGCCGCATTCCCTCCGGCATCCCCTTGATGGTCAGCATGAGCTGGTACTGCCCCCGCTCCAGCCCCGCCGCCTGCACCGCCAGCTCGCTGAAGTGCAAAAACTTCCGAATCTGAAACCGGAACTCAGCCAGAGCCTGATAATCCGAAAGGGTGAGTTTCTTCATAACCGCCGAGTGTGTCGTCCCCCGATAGTCCACCTCAATTGTATCGTGAACCGATACACAGAGAAAGCCATACATGATTGTCATCCCGACCGAAGTGGAGGGACCTGCTGTTCGGCTGCGACCACCATCATTTAGAATCCTTAGTCCACAATCTCGCCGCACTCACAGAAAAAAGGAGCCCCGTGATCCCGCGCTACACTCGCCCTGAGATGGCCCGCATCTGGAGCGACGAAAACCGCTTCCGCACCTGGCTGGCCGTCGAAGTCGCCGCCACCGAAACCCTCGCCGCCGCCGGCCAGGTTCCCAAGGGCGCCGCCAAAGCCATCCGCGAACGCGCCAACTTCACAGTCGAACGCATCCACCAGATCGAATCCGAAGTCCGCCACGACGTCATCGCCTTCACCACAGCCGTCGCCGAATTCGTCGGCCCCGAATCGCGCTGGTTCCACTACGGCCTCACCTCGAACGACGTAGTCGACACCGCGCAGGCCCTGCTCATCAAACAAGCTTCCGAAGTCATAGAAAAAGATTTGGAGCGTTTCGCTGAAGTCCTCGAACGGCGCGCCTGGGAATTCAAAGACACGCCCATGGTCGGCCGCACCCACGGCGTCCACGCCGAGCCCATCACCTTCGGATTCAAAATCGCCAACTGGTATTCCGAAACCCAGCGCAACATCGCGCGCTTCAAAGCTGCCGCTGAAGACTTGCGCGTAGGAAAGTTTTCCGGCGCGGTCGGAATCTTTGCGCACCTCACGCCTGAGCTGGAAGAAAAAATCTGCGCACGGCTGGGATTGAAGCCTGCGGCAGTCTCGTCGCAAGTCATCCAGCGCGATCGTCACGCCGCGTATCTCGCCACGCTCGCCGTGATCGTGAGCACTCTGGATAAGATCGCCACCGAAGTGCGCCACCTGCAGCGCACTGAAGTCCGCGAGGCTGAGGAGTTTTTCAGCGAGAAGCAAAAGGGATCGTCGGCCATGCCCCACAAGCGCAATCCCGTGACCGCCGAGCAGATCAGCGGCCTGGCGCGCGTGGTCCGCGGCAATGCCCAAGCGGGTTTCGAGAACGTCGCTCTGTGGCACGAGCGTGACATCTCGCACTCGTCGGCGGAGCGCGTCATCCTGCCGGACTCGACCACGCTCACCGACTATCTGCTGAACAAGACTGCCAACCTGATCGACACGCTGTTCGTCTATCCCGAGCGCATGCGCGCGAATCTTGAGAGCACGCGCGGCCTCATCTTCAGCGGACAACTTCTGCTCGACCTGGTCGAGCATGGCGTGAGTCGCGAGGACGCGTATCGTCTGGTGCAATCGCATGCCATGCGCGCCTGGAAAGAGAATCTGAATTTTCGCGACGAAGTCCTGGCCGATCAGGAGATCGCCAGCAAAGTTCCGCGTGCTCAAATCGAACACGCCTTCAACCTGCAACGCCAGCTGAAAAACGTAGACAAGATTTTCGCCCGCGTGTTTGGCACAAGAAAACACGCCAGCAAAAAGCCAGTGTCCAAGAAGAAGATCTCGCGCAAGAAATGAGGCGGGTGCCCCACCCTTCTCGCGCACTTCGCGAGAGAGCCTGCCCTGAGCGAAGCCGAAGGGGTGGGGATTTTGATCTCCGTTAACTTTCGATCTCACTCGACCAGTCCCACTTCCTCCTCCGGATACTCCGGATCCACGCAAGCCTGAATCTCGATCACCCGCAGCAAGTCCCAAGCCTCCCGATACCGCGCCCACTTCGCCCGCTTGCTCCTCGCCGTAAAATGCAGCGTCAACTTCTTCCCCATCGCCGTATACGGAATGATGTACCACTCCGCAACCGGAATCACCCACACTGCAAAAAAATCCACCGTCCCCTTCTTGTACCGCTTCCTTCCCGGACCATGCACGTTCAAGCTGTACTCATTCCCACGCCGGCAATAAATCGTCGACTTCACCTGCACCCGCAATATCGGACCACCATTTTCCACCGCCACGTCATACCGCCCCGACTCCCCATACGGCTTCAACACCCCCATCCCCAGCCCCTTGGCCCGCGCCATAAAACAAAGCTCCGCCCATTCCCCTCGCTCCTTGCATCCCGCAATCCACTTCGAATTATTTTTCTTCCCCATGCCCCAACCCGTTTCCTATCCCGACCTTCTCCGATTTGTCATTCCGAGCGCCGTCAGAGCGAATGCGACGGCAACCGAGGAATCTGCTGTTCCCTCCGCCACCGCATCCAACTCCGAGAAATATCCCCGCCCCACTCCCGACTATTTCCGAACTGGAACTCTTAAGTCCAGGTCGTCCATCACACCCGCGCCTGAGGAAATCTCCCAGATTCTGTGGAAAACCCCCGAAACGACCCGATGCCTGCCGGCCGCTACCGTATCCCAGCCCCGGAGGGCGACATACGATAGCCCAGGACGTAAGTCCTGGGTCAGCCGTACGGAACGGAACAGAGTCCCGTAGGACGGCAGAAATGCCGCGCGAGTTCGAAGCACAACGCATCGGCAGACATCTCTTCTACTCGCCTTGGAAAGAAGGCTAAGGACGGGGCACACCCGGTTGGGTAGTTGCCGAGGAAACCAAAAACCGAAAGGTGCGCTACCCGCCCGGGAATTTCAGAGTGTCTGACGAGATGCGTACCAAGTCAGGACTTGGGGAAGGTTGCTAGAATTATCTCGAATGGTCGGCCTTGCCACAAAGAGAACCTCGACGAAGTTACCTAACCCGGGTCTGCGCCAAGCGTCCATCGAGGCGGCACTGAAACGCGAAGAGCTAGACAGGCTGCTCTCAGCTGAGATCGGAAGGTACGCATCGGAAGACACAAGCCTTGTTGTATTCGGCTCGCTGGCAAGGGGCGAGTGGACCTCCGGCAGCGACTTGGATTGGACGTACCTGATAGATGGGGAGGCCAATTCCGACCATCTGGTCATCGTCCAAAAAATCCAGCGCCTGCTCGAACAGAAAAAGAACAAGAAGAAATTCCGGCCGCCGGGCCCAACTGGAACCTTCGGGAATCTCGCATTTAGCCATGACATCATTCACCAGATTGGTGGCCAGCACGACACAAACAAGAACACTACCTGGAGGATCTTGCTCCTTCTCGAATCACGTGCCATAGGCAAGAACACTGAGGCGTACGAACGCGTAATTAGGGGTGTTATTGGCCGCTACCTGGCAGAAGACAACCACCAGCTGACTCATGATTTGCAGAAATACAGGGTGCCCCGATTTCTCCTGAATGACATCGTTCGGTTTTGGAGAACTATGGCGGTGGATTTTGCCAGCAAACAGCGGGACCGCGGCGGAGAGGGCTGGGGGCTCCGTAACGCGAAGCTCCGAATGTCGAGAAAGCTCATTTTCGCGTCGGGCATGCTCGTCTGTTTTGGTGCGCACCTGGATCCGGCTCTACAAAAAAAGATTTCCACTGACAATAATGAGTTAAAGTTTCACCTGCTTCAACACATCCGGGACAATGTGAAACTGACGCCACTAGAAATCCTGGCGAAGTCGATAGGACCTTACAGCATTCCGAATGCGATCAGCAAAGAACTGTTCGATTCCTACACGAAGTTCTTGAAAGTGCTCGACGACAAAGATGACCGTAAAGCGCTCGAGAACCTTCGATCGGAAGACTCCCGGACCGACCCGACGTTCAAGCGAATAAGAGGAATCAGCGAATCGTTCGAGCACGCTCTTGATTACATCTTTTTCGAAAATCCACAGATAGCAGCGCTCACAAGAAAGTACGGGGTCTTTTAATGAGGTCCATCGGATTCTCCACCGGCGCGTTGGCGAGAGATGACTTTCATCGGGCCCTGCGAATGTTGGCCGACAAAGACGTTAATGCTGTGGAGCTGTCAGCCCTCCGACAACACGAACTCACCCCCTTGGTGGAACAACTGGGGCAGCTGCAGCTGGCACGCTTCCAGTACATCTCGGTTCATGCCCCCAGCGCAATAGAGCGATCCTTTGAGCCAATTGCGTTAGAGCTTCTCTCTCAAGTTGCCGCTCGCAACTGGCCAATCATTGTGCATCCCGACGCCATGAGCACGCCCGAGGAGTGGGCTCGCCTCGGAGACTGTCTGTGCATCGAGAACATGGACAAGCGAAAACCGGCCGGACAAACAGCAAAGAGCCTCGCCGAAATCTTTCAAGTCCTGCCCAAGGCTTCCCTGTGTTTCGACATCGGTCATGCTCGACAGGTCGATCCCACGATGAGCGAGGCATGGGCAATTCTGCAGCGCTTTCGCAACAAGATCAAACAGCTTCACGTCAGCGAAGTAAACACTCAAAGCAAGCACGACTCCATCAGTCTGGAATCAATTCTCGCATTCCAGAAGGTATCGCACCTGCTGCCGGCTGACGCTCCAATCATCCTGGAAAGCAGAGTCAAAGAACCGGCGATCAATGGAGAGATCCAGAGCGCTCTCGCCGCGTTGACCAGGTTCCAAACCTTCAACGAACGGACCATCAAGACGGTTTACGAAGTTGAGGGCGTCTACGGTTTGGCCCAGCCAGCGTCTGCGCCAAACCACTTCGCCATCCTATATGTGGGACAATCCCCAAACCTCAGGGAAAGACTCAACGATCACCTGAACAACCCCCCGGCCCCCGGAATTACCCACTTCTTTGCCGAAAGTATTGACAATGAGGAGGGAAGAGATTTACGCGAAAGACAGCTAATCGCGGAGCTGAAACCCGTCGGAATTCCTTACTTTCCCTCCAAGGTCGGCACATTCATTGCAGGCAGGGCCACCAACAGTTGCAACCACGGGCTAGATGATCGGCGTCGCGAGGCTGACGGCGAGATCCCGCGTAAGCGGGGTGACACGCTGGTTGGAACGTTACGTCGCGAATACGGTGAAGATTTGGCTGAGGGCCTCCGCAGTGACGCACGACTGGGCACCGTGCTTCGGGAGACAGATTCAAATTCCCCCAGCAAGTATTTGAAGCGCCGACGTTAGCTGGCGGAAGGGCGCGTCCAAGCAGTACCGAGATATAACTGGCCTCGACGCCTTCCGCTGTCGACACTTATGCATCCTCGCGGATTCCCTGCTACGCGACGGAAATCAGCGCCTGTGCTTCAAATAGTCACTCAGCGAGTCCGAGTTCGTCTCCTTCAGCACCCTGCCGAGCTTAGTGTCACAGCGAAAGTGCGACGCGAAATCGTCGCCATACTCTCTCCTCAATGTGCCAACAAGGGTACCGCTACGTTTGCGTCGAATTTCGCCGTCCGCATCTCTACACCGACCGTCTAAGCCGTCACTGCAATGGTCTTTACTCATAGCGCCTCCAAAATTGCTACGAACATCCGCTGGTACTGCCGCAGCTCATGCAGCGGTAGCAGCTGCCGTTGCGGGTCATGATGCTGCCGCAGAAGCTGCAGCTGGGCGCATCGCCTAAGTCGATGAGGCTGGAGAGGGCGTCGGCGGCGTGGTGGGAACCGGCTTCCGGCTTTCGGCTTCCGGCTTCCGGACTGCGCGAGGCGGACGGGGTTTCCTCTACTTCTGACCGGTGCGAGCTGGTTCCTGCGGGCTTCAGGCGCAGATTGTCGAACAGGAGCTGCTGCTGGCCGGTCAGGAAGCGGAGTTGGAGCCAGCGGAAGATGTAGTCCATGATGCTTTTGGCGTAGCCGAGGTCGGGATTGCCGGACCATCCGCTGGGCTCGAAGCGGGTGTGGGCGAATTTTTCGCAGAACAGTTTTAATGGCACGCCGTGTTGCAGGGCGATGGAGACGGCGAGGGCGAAGCTGTCCATGAGGCCGCTGACGGTGGATCCTTCTTTGGCCATGGTGATGAAGAGTTCGCCGGGCTCGCCGTTGGGGTAGAGGCCGACGGTGATGTAGCCCTCGTGGTCTCCGACCTTGAATTTGTGGGTGATGGAGGCGCGCTCTTCCTGGAGTTTGTGGCGGACGGCGCGGGGCGGGGCGTTGAGATTTTCTTCTTCCTGCGGCGCGGCGGCGATGCGGGCGTCGTCTTTGGTGGAGTTTGCCGTCTTGCTGCCTGCGGCTGAGAGAGGTTGCGATTGCTTGCAGCCGTCGCGGTAAATCGCTACGGCTTTGATGCCTAGCTTCCAGGCCTGGAGGTAGGACTCGATGATGTCGTCGACGCTGGCGTTGTTGGGGAGATTCACCGTCTTCGAAATCGCCCCGGAGATGAAGGGTTGGGCGGCGGCCATCATTCTCAGATGGCCCATGTAGGCGATTGAGCGTGTGCCTTTGGAGGGCTTGAAGGAGCAATCGAAGACGGCCAGGTGATCGTCTTTGACGTGGGGCGCGCCTTCGATCGTGCCGGTCGCGTCGATGTAGCTGACGATGGCGTCGGCCTGGTCGTGGGTGTATCCCAGCTTGAACAGGGCGGTGGGGACGGTGTTGTTGACGATTTTGATCATGCCGCCGCCGACTAGCTTTTTGTATTTGATCAGGGCGAGGTCGGGCTCGATGCCGGTGGTGTCGCAGTCCATCATGAAGCCGATGGTGCCGGTGGGGGCCAGGACAGTTACTTGTGAATTCCGGTAGCCGTGTTTTTCGCCGTGGGCCAGGGCTTCGTCCCAGCATTGTTTGCTGGCTTCGTAGATGCTCGCGGGGACGTTTGCTTTGTTGATGCCGTTCACCGACGCTCTGTGCATGCGGATTACGTCGAGGAACGGTTCGCGGTTGATGTACCAGCCGGGGCAGGCTCCGCCGGGCATGGCGTTGGCACCTAGATTGGTTTCGGACAGATTCTTTTTTGTCGGCTCGGTTGCGGGAGCCAGCGGTTCGCATTGTTCGGCGATGCGGCTGGATTGCAGGTAGGCTTCGCCGCACATGATGGCGGTGACGCAGGCGGCGTAGTCGCGGCCGGCGTCGGAGTCGTAGGGGAGGCCCGCGGCCATCAGCAAGGCGCCGAGGTTGGCGTAGCCTAATCCCAGGGGACGGTAGTCGTGGCTGTTGCGCATGATTTGCTCGGTGGGATAGCCGGCGTTGTCGACCAGGATTTCTTGGGCGGTGATGAGGATGTCGACGGCGTGGCGATACGCCTCTACGTCGAAAGTGCCGTTGGGGGCGAACTTCAGCAAGTTCAGGCTGGCCAGGTTGCAGGCGGAATCGTCCAGGAACATGTATTCGCTGCACGGATTCGAGGCGTTGATCCGCGCCGTGTTTTTCGAGGTGTGCCAGCGGTTGACCGTGGTGTCGTATTGCATGCCGGGATCGCCGCAGTGCCAGGTGGCTTCGGAAATCTTGCGGAGGAGTTCTTTCGCTTTGAAAGTCTTTACTACCGAGCCGTCGGTTACCGTCTTGGTGGAGAAATCGGTATCGCGGACTACCGCGTACATGAAGTCGTCGGTGACGCGGACGGAGTTATTCGCGTTCTGGAAGAAGATGGAGCTGTAGGCATCGGAGTCGGGAGACGATCCATCGTAGCCCTGGCTGACCAGCGCGTGGGCTTTGGCTTCTTCTTTCTGCTTGCACTCGATGAAGTCGATGATGTCGGGGTGGTCGACGTTGAGGATGACCATCTTGGCGGCGCGTCTTGTCTTGCCTCCGGACTTGATGACGCCGGCGAAGGCGTCGAATCCCTTCATGAAACTCAACGGGCCGCTGGCGGTGCCTCCTCCGGAGAGAGTTTCGGTGGATCCGCGCAGGGGGGACAAGTTTGTTCCGGTGCCTGATCCCCACTTGAAGAGCATGCCCTCGGTTTTCGCCAAGGTCAGAATCGAGTCGAGCGAATCTTTGACTGAGTTGATAAAGCAGGCGGAGCACTGGGGCTTGGTGTATCCGGTGACGCCGAATTCGACGTTTTGGGTTTTGGGATTCCAGTGCCAGTTGCGGCCGTCGGAGTTGGGCTCGATGCGGTCGCATCCGACGTTGAACCAGACGGGGCTGTTGAAGGCGGCGTACTGGCGGACGAGGATGTGGACGAGCTCGTCGTGGAAAGTTGCGCCGTCGTCGTCGGTCTTGAAATAGCCTTGCGCCATGCCCCAGTCGCGGATGGTTTCGGCGACGCGGGCGACGAGTTGGCGGACTCCGGTTTCGCGGCCGGGAGTGCCGAGTTTGCCGTGCAAGTATTTCGAGGCCACGATGTTGGTGGCGGTCATGGACCAGTCTTTGGGGACTTCGACGTCCTTTTGCTCGAAGATTATGTTGCCTTGGGCGTCGGTGATCTGAGCTAGGCGGAGGTCCCATTCGACTTCGTTGTAGGGGGAGACGCCGGGTTTGGTGAAGAAGCGGCGGAAGGAGAGGCCGGAGGGCTTCTTCTTTGCGGGGATCGACGGGGTGGTGGTGGTTTCGGTCTTCAGTTCTGCCATGGGGCTCTCCATTAATTAGATTCTATGTTTTCCCAACCGGACTCACGGCATTTCGGCCAGCGTATGCCGCGAATCAGGCGTTATTCGTGTTCGTCATCTCACATTGTTGCTTCTTGCGCCGGCGGCTCACCCGTCGAATACGCGGTGTTGGATGGGCTCGCTATCTTCGGCATTACCCCTTCTACGGTATAGCGTACGAACTGGGTCCCCAGCTCAGTTAGTTCGTATTCCTCTTCATCGTCGAATGCAGATTTCAGAGCTTGAGAGGGCGCGCGGGGTTGGCGCGGTTTCTTGATGAACTCGCCGTAGTAGTTCTTCTCTCGATGTTGCCTTATCACCGCTCCGGTGCTGAGGTCGCGGATCAGGAGCTTGAACATATCTGCCTCAGCCGAATCTTCTCTCACTTTTTCGCCGTGGACTCCGCGCCACATATCGAAGCGAGTGCATCCGCGGTGCGCGTAGATCCACCTCAAGACCTTGAAGTGTAACTCCGAGTAATCCTCTATCCACTGGATGAACAGGCGCACGACATCGTCCGTGCAGATCCTAGTGGCCGCCGCATTTGTCAACAGGTTCCGGACATAAACGCGTTTTTCTTCACTTTCCGCGGCGGACCAATCGCGGAAGCATTTCTTGATAAGTCGCAGGTACGAGGGACTCTCAATACGCTTCTGAATCTCTACGTCGTTAAGGTCTAATCGCGACAGAATCTCGGCGATAGTGATACCGATCTCGCGAATTTCGTCCTCTTGAAGTTTCATCCATGCTGCAGCCACCTTATTGAAGCGATCTTGCTCTGCTTCGGACCAGGCGCCCGCCGCGCCACTGAACGCTCCGCCAGCAAAGGGAACTCCGCTAAGCAGAGACAGGACAAATCTTGCAACCTTCGTGCCGTAGTGCGGAACTAGTGACTCGGCTATCTCTCCTTCGAGTTTTCGCTGATCATCGCTCATAACGCTTTTCTTTCGCCCCTTCGGGGCTGGTTCATTTTTTGCGGGCCTACCCACGGCTTGCGCCGTGGGCTGTATTCTTGCGCCGCTTCGCGGCTGAGACCTCTGGGGCTAAAGCCGCGCACTTTCAAAACTCGCTCGACGCGGCCCTAAAGGGCCGCTCTTCCACGGCATTCCTCAACGGCGCCCCCCGACAGCAGCCCTCAACGGCATCTTGCAACGGCACTCCTCCATGGCAGCTTGCCACCGCACCCCTCCACGGTACCTCGCCGGTTAGAAACCGGAGGGGAAAGGGGAAGGACAGTGAATGTTGGTGGCGGCTCCGGAATCTAGCTGCGGGGCGGTCATGGATAGGGTGCGGGCAGGAGGCACAAGTTTCGTGCTCGAGGTGCTCGCTTCGCTCGCGGGACGGACGAATGCGTCCGTCGCTACGTGAGCGTCGGTATTGAGGGCAGTCGCGGGGGAGGGCGTCCGCGCTACATTCTCGTCTTCTTTCTTATTAGGGAACAGGGAGGGCTGGGCTGCGTTTGCTTGCGGAACGTATTCCGTGGCGGAGGTTAGTTCCAGGGAAGTGGCGAAGTCGGAAGCGATGCCGGTGGCTTTTTCGGCGGCGGAGATGATCCATTGATTGAGGGCTGTGCAGATGCTGCGGCGCTGGGTCTGGTCTTCGACCACGACGAAGCGGACGAAGTAGCGGCCGGAGGCCAGGCGAGAGCTCATGGGATTTTGGCGCGAGAGCATGCGGTCGAGGACGAAGGCCATGTCGTCGTCTTCGAAGAACTGGGTGACGGCGAGCATGCGCTTTCCGGCTTCCGGCTTCCGGCTTTCGGCTTCCGGGGCGATTGTTGCAGCGGCTAAAGCCGCGATCGAGAGGCCGCTTGACGCGGCGCTAAAGCGCGGCTCTTCCACATTTGACCCTAAATCCATGATTTCTTCGGCGAGGGCGAAGACGCCGGGTTTGCTGGGGACGAAGAGGAGGCTGTGATGGGACTCGCAGCGGAACCAGCGCGACCAACTGAGGCGGCGATAGTCGAGGGGACGATCGAATCCGTGGCGTGCCAAAGACTCGGAAACGAGGCGAGTTAAACCTTCCATTGCGGGCTCCTAGATCTGTGTTGCGGTCCTGCTGCCGCGCCGGAGATAAGGTTGGTTCCCTCGTCTGTCGACGGGCAGGTTACAGATGTACTGCTGGTTGCACTTTCCGCCTAGTCGTGCCCCGGGGGAGGGTCGGGGAAACGGCCACCGCACTTCACTCGGCTTCCGGCGTTCGGCTTCCGGAAGCCGCTTCATCTCAGGTTTGGGCGCCGGGCTTACGGATCTGGAAGCCCGGGCGCCTGAGCCTTTTACTGCTTGCGGAGGGGTGCCGAGTCACCTCTGGCTGGGCACCGGACCGCGTTTGCTGCGACTGCTTTTGCTTCCGACTCATTCCCGTGAGACGGAAATTTTGTTGCTTGGGATTGCAAACTTACTCCCGCAGCTTGTGCCTGTCAAGAGGGAAACACTACAGGTTGTATCCCTAACAATGACGGGCTTGGTGCGGGGTTAGAGCCTGTTTTTCCACATTGTGGAAAAACGAGGACGGTCGGGGTTGGGCGGGCGTGGGCAAGAATTCCCTCTTTGGGACCGTATCTCACGGCAGGGGCTGGGGTTGCCGTGGCCTGGAGAGGGCGGTTCAGTCGTCCCTCCGGGACGTGGAACTCACATTAGGCCCAGGTGGGTGCCGGAAGGGCGGACGCGGCAGGGTTGCGGGAGCTTGCGGCGGCCGCGGTTGGTTTCTGGTCCTCCGACAGCGGGAGGATCGTCGCGGCGTCGGTGTGGGGGCGTGGACTTGGCGATTCTTATCTCTTCCATTGCAAGAGCCTCAAAATTCGGGAAATCGAGGGCAGGCTGCTCGATAGGTGGCTGGCGCGGCGCTGCTTCATTGGGATCAGCGCTGGATTGGTCAGAGGACATCAGGACATAGATGTCTTCGAAGATACGGCGAGGAGCGATGCTGAGGACGCCGTCGAAGGATTCGACGAGGTAGTCGCCTTTGCGGCCGGAATGCTGACGGCCGAGATGGTCGACGAAGGTGAGACTGGAAGTGAGTTGTTTGGATTTTACGAGAAAACGCGTGCGGTACGTCTTCCATTCCTCTGATTTCATGTGGCGCTGCCCCGAGTGCATTGGTTGTTTGCGTTCCACCGGTTGAATGCTAGGCCAGCCGGCAGGCGCAACTGGAACAAGGTGAATTGTTTTGTGAGAACGAGGCTGACTCTACGAGCGAAACGTGCGCTGGTCAATTCAGTATTTTTGGTGCAGTTGAGGAAAAAAGCGGGAGGGAGTTTGGCGGGTTTGCAGGCACGGCGAGGGTTGAGAAACAAGTCGCTGTGGCAATGAATGGCGCGGTTTTCGGGTGAGGGCCATGGAAACGGAGAAATCTGGTGGAGGCGGGCGGCAGATTGTCCACAGGGAGTGCACAGGAAATGCAGAAAGGCAGTGGCCAGTTGCCGGGGGCCAGTTGCCAGTTTTCTGCGCGAGTGATCTCCCAAGCTAGTGCGGCACGAACCAGGCAAGGAGTCGGGATTCGAGTTCTTGCGGGGCGGTGCTGATGGCGCCGCAGTGGTCGGCGTTGGGGACCTGCCAGAGTTGTGTGTTTGGATTTCGGGCGTGGATGATTTGCGAGTGGCGGAGGGGGATGTTGCTGTCGATCTCCCCGTGGATTAAAAGGACTGGAACACTCGTTGCTGCGACCGAATCTTCGGGAGAGATTTCATTCATGTTCAGGTGGTACTTCCAACGCGCGCGGAGGAAGGCTACTTCGACTAAGGGGCGCAGAAAAATTCTCCCTACCCAGGGGCCGAGGTGGAAGGGTTGTCCCATGCGGTCGTAGGCGATCTCGTGAAAATTGGCGAAGGAGGATTCGGCGGCTACGGCGCAGAAGTTGGGGTGGGTGTCGAGGGACTGCAAGAGTTGGGCCGCGCCCATGGATTCTCCGAGGCCGAAGATGCAGCGGGCGTGGGATTGAGCTTGCAGGAAATCGGTCCACTGGTGGATGTCGTTTTTTTCCAGCAAGCCGAAGGTGGCGAGCGGGCCGTCGCTCGAGCCGTGGGCACGGGAGTCGGGGAGGAGGACGGTGAATCCGCGGGCGAGGAGGAGTTGGGCGTATCCGATCATGCCCATGCGGTTGTCGCCGAGGCCGTGGAGCAGGAGGACGGCATCGCCGTTGGGGTGATGGGGACGGATGATCCATGCGCGGAGCGTGATGCGGTCGGGGGTGGTGATAGCGGCGTCGGTCAGGTCGGCGTCGAGGGTACGGGCGGAGTCGCGCATCGCGTTGGTGTCGTCATCGGTGAGTGGGCGGCGGGCGGGGTGGAGGGTGCCGTCGGCGAGTGAGATACCCGCGATGATGCAGAAGGCGAGATACAGGAACAACCCTAGGGCGAGGTGGCGAATTCTTCGAGAGGTGCGCATTTAGGTTACAGACGGTTCAGGGGGATAGTACGCGAGGGCGAGGGGTGCGGTTCAGTTTCCAGTAATCGCGGCGAGCTCGCAGATGGTGCGAGCCGGCGTTTTGGTGGGTACAACGTGCACGTGCGCTGGAAGAATTTTCCGGGTGTTTTTACGACCGATGGAAAAAGGCGATTGCGCTCAGTCACTTGGAAAGGCTTGGAGAAAGGAAGGGTCTTTGCATGGTTGCGAGAGATGGAATATTAAGCCAAGGAGGCGAAATGACAATCGATCCCGTTTGTGGAATGGAAATTGACGAAAAGCAATCTGAATTTCAAATGATGTTTGCCGGGAGGAAATATTCTTTCTGCTCGGACGAGTGCAGAAAGGAATTCGCAGAACGGCCGGATGAGTTCGTGGAGACGGCCGCGTAGGTCGTAAACGGTACGAATTTTGGAAGGCCCTCGCTGATCGGGCGAGGGCTTTTTTCTTGGGGATGGAAGCGGCTTGCGGTCGGGGAAATCCCCACTTCTCGCAAGGGACGCGAGAAATGGGGCACCCACGGTCATGGACTAGCGATGGGCCAGTTCGGGTTCGTGAACTGCTTTGCCGGATTTGAAAGTGGCGTAGCGTTTGTTGATTTCGTCCCAGTTGACGGCGTTCCACCAGGCCGCGAGATATTCGGGACGGCGGTTGTTGTACTTCAGATAGTAGGCGTGCTCCCAGACGTCGTTGCCGAAGATGGGGTAGTGGCCCTGGGTGATGGGATTGTCCTGATTCGGCGTGGACATGATGTGAACGGAACCGTCGGACTTGCCGGCGAGCCAGACCCATCCGCTGCCGAATTGTTTGACGCCGGCGTCGTTGAATTTGGTTTGAAAATCTTTGAAGTTGCCGAAAGTTTTGGTGATGACTTCGGCGATGGGCCCGTTCGGATCGCCTCCGCCTTTGGGCTTCATGATCTTCCAGAACATGGAGTGGTTGACGTGGCCTCCGGCGTTGTTGCGGACGGCGCCGCGGATGTCCTCGGGGATGGCGTTGAGGTCGCGGATGAGATCGTCGGCGGATTTGCCCGCGAGGTCGGGGTGCTTCTCGATAGCGGCGTTCAGATTTTTCACGTAGGCGCCGTGGTGCATGTCGTGGTGCAGGGTCATCGTCTGCTTATCGATGACGGGTTCGAGTGCGTCGTAGGCATAGGGGAGAGCTGGTAATTCGTGAGCCATGATGGGTCCTCCAAGCTAGTGAGATGACGGGAAGCGGAGTTTCGATGCAAGGGGATTATAACGCGCGGCGGGCAGCGTTGGGCCGGGGCTCGAATGGGGATAGAGATGCTTCGACTGCGCGGCGAGGATCGCTTCGCTCTCCTCTCCGCTTCGCTCAGCATGACAGGGACTTTCATGACAGGTCTATCTCGTTGTCATGCTGAGCGGAGAACGAGCGGCGCGAATGCGACGGTCGTTCGTAGTCGAAGCATCCCTACCATCATCCGATCTTCTTGTCTGACGCCATCCACGGGTACCATTCGGACGCGAGGTCGATCCAGTGCGGATTCTGGCGGATGATCAGGGCGGTCTTCTTGGCGCGGGTCCATCCCTTGAGTTGCTTCTCGAGGGCGAGAGCTTTGTGAACGTCATCGTACGATTCCCAATAGAGCAGGCGGACGACTTCGTAGCGCGAGGTGAAGCCTTCGAAGTGGTGAAACTTGTGCTGGAAGACGCGCCGGTGAAGATTGCCGCTGACGCCGATATAGAGCGTGCCGGAAAGGCTGCCCATGATGTAGGCGCAATAGTATTTGCGGTCTAGGGACATGGCATATTGTCTGCTTGGGTGACCGTGCCGGCGACGACGAATTTCACGAAATCCGCGGAGGGCTTCCAGAACGGGAATGGGGGTAGGGATGCTTCGACTGCGCGGCGAGGATCGCTTCGCTCTCCTCTCCGCTTCGCTCAGCATGACAACGTTTCCATGCAAAGCTTCCTATGACAACGTTTACTTTCTTGCGTGGTTCTAGGCTTTGGTGGCGAGGTATTGGCAGACGCGGAGGATAGTGTCGCGCTGGCCGTCGTTCAGGGTGAGGAATTCGAAGCCGTAGCGCAGACCCTGGCGGTAGCGGACGATGGCACGGACTTTGATGGGATAGGGAGCGAGGGGAAGAGGAATTTCGAGGGTGACGATTTCTCCGGTTTCGAGGCTGCCGGTGAGAGTGGCGCCGATGCCGTCCTGGCCCATCTCGGTGGAGCGTCCCCAGCAGGAGCGGAACTCGCCAGCTTGAAACATTTTAACTTGCAGGCGGACGTCGATGACAAAGCGGGGAAAGCGGCGGGTGAACGTGACTTTGGTGGGGCGTGAATCGGCGGGCAGACGCGTGCCAGCTCCGGAGTCAGCGGAGGCAGCGGCGGCTTGAGCTTTTTCGTCGTTACTCATGATTGTTACTCATGATTCATGACTCATGCAAAATTGCGGATACACGCGGTGCAATCGGTCAATTGCCGTGCAACGGGTAACCGGGCTCCAGAGGGAGTTTTCCGGCAACTTTGATGACCGAGACGCTGCTGTTAATGGCGTAAACATCCACGACACCGACGGCGCCGGGGATGGAGGCGACTTTGTTGACCAGGTCTTCATCGGAGTCGACGACCATAACGGCGGGGTGACCGACGCGTCCGTGGTTGGCGGAGGTGATGACCTCTTTGGCCTGGGCTTCCGACAATTCATAAACCTTTTCCAGAAACAACTTCATTTCTGGAACAGATGGACTGCGCATGATGAAGGTGACGGCTTTGCCATCCGGCCAGCGGTTGGTCTGGCCTTTAGCGACCTTCATGAGATCGGGCATAGTCAGGGAGGCGACGGAGTTGGCCTTGTTGGAGACCAGTGCAAGATCGCGTGCGGCCGCCAGCGAAACGCTGGCCGCGAAAAACAAACAGAGACTAAGAATTTGACGGTGGAACAAGTGCTCTCTCCCGCAAGACGGAATCGGCCTTGCAGCGATTTTCATGGAAGTTCGGTGGTTACTCAAGGTCACTAAGGTCATGTATCGCTGGGAGATAAAGGTCGCATCCTGAGCGGGCTACGAGACATTAAGGATGACCACGATTGTTCCGGGAACCTGCCAGCTGCCGGCTTCAGGGATGGAGGCTGAAATGTTTGCGAAAAAGTAAACGCGGAAGGGCAGAAAAACATCAAAGATCGGTCTGTGCGATGGGGGCTGTCGGTAGCAAGTTAAAATGTCCGGTTTTTGTAGCAGGTGAAATGTCCGGTTTCAAAGTTGTGCCCTCGCCGAAAGGGTTGGGTTGGTTTTGGGGATGGGGTTGCAGGGGAAGGGGGCAGTTCCCCTTCCCCTGCTCAGCTCTGTAGAAGCTTTGGCCGGCAAGGGTGCTCCTCCGGCGTCATAGCGACCCAGACAATGCGGTCCGTGGGTGAGACTCAAGGTT
>Ga0210407_10000178_pt1 | contig 77956 bp, 63 predicted proteins | sample IncBWC27MmetaG_FD_150860 | JGI IMG/M metagenome (GOLD analysis project Ga0210407, IMG submission 150860) | Forest soil microbial communities from Barre Woods Harvard Forest LTER site, Petersham, Massachusetts, United States - Inc-BW-C-27-M | ecosystem: Environmental > Terrestrial > Soil >...
CGGAATCAGCACCTTCTTCCGCGGGTTCCCATTCTTCTCGTGATGCGCGCGAATCAGCAGCAAGCCGGTAAGCTCGCCCTGCGCACCCGCCGCCGGCTGCAGCGTGATGGCATCCATCCCGGTAATTTCGAGCAAGCACTGTTCCAGCAGTTGCAGCACTTTCAAGCAACCCTGTGAGAGTTCCTGCGGCTGGTACGGGTGCTCCGTCGCGATCCCATCGAGCCGCGCCACAAACTCATTCACCCGCGGGTTGTATTTCATCGTGCACGAACCCAGCGGATACATCCCCAAATCAATCGCGTAATTCCACGTCGAAAGCCGCGTGAAGTGCCGGATCACCTCAATCTCGCTCACCTCCGGAAACCCCTCCACTCCCGCGCGCCGATGCGCCTCGCCCAACGCCTTCGCCGGATCCACCGCCGGCACGTCCAGCGGCGGCAATTCAAACGCCCGCTTCCCCGGCGACGACTTCTCAAATATCAATCCCTCATTCTGATTCGTATGCCGCGTAGCCTTCTTAATCTTCTCGCTCATCTTCCTCTTCTCAGCGATCTCTGCGTTCCTCAGCGAACTCTGCTTTAGTCCGTCTCTTTTCTTACGCCGCTAAAGCCTTCCTCACTCCAGCCACCAATCTCTCAATCTCCCCTCGCGAAGTAGTCTCCGTCACGCAAACCACCGCATTCTTCGACAACTCCGGATAAGCCGTCCCCAAAACAAACGGCCCGATAATCTTTTCTCTCAACAATTCCGCATTCACCAGTTTCACCGACTTCGGGAACGCCACGGTAAACTCATTAAAAAACGCGCCCGAAAACGTCCGCTTCACTCCCGGAATCTTCTCCAGCTCCGACAACGCAAAATGCGCCTTCGCCAAATTCTGCTCCGCCTGTTCCCGCAATCCCTCTTTGCCCAGCAGCGTCAAATGCACCGTAGCCGCCAGCGCGCAAAGCGCCTGGTTCGTGCAGATATTCGAAGTCGCCTTCTCTCGCCGAATATGCTGCTCGCGCGTCGCCAGCGTCAGCACAAATCCCCGCTGCCCCTCGCTGTCCGTCGTCTGCCCCGAAAGCCGCCCCGGCATCTGCCGCACATACTTTTCTCGCGAAGCAATCACGCCCGCGTAAGGTCCGCCGTAACTCGGAGCCAACCCAAAACTCTGCGCTTCCATCGCCACGATGTCCGCTTCCGCCGGCGGCTTCACCGCGCCCAGCGACACCGCTTCCGTCACCGCCACCACCAGCATCGCCCCCGCGGCTCGCGCAATCTCCGCTAGCGGCCCGAGCGATTCAATCGTCCCGAAAAAGTTCGGCGACTGAACCACCACCGCGCAAACATCGTCGCGAATAGCCGCCTTCAGCGCCTTCGCGTCCAGCGTCCCCGCCATCGTGTACGAAATCTCTTCCACGTGCAGCCCGGAGTTCTTCGCGTACGTCCGCAGCACTTCGCGGTACTCCGGATGCACCGACCGCGCCACCAGCACGCGCCGCCGCCCCGTCAGCCGCTCCGCCATCAACACTGCTTCCGTCGTCGCCGTCGATCCGTCATACATCGACGCGTTCGCCACTTCCTGCCCCGTCAACTGGCACATCAGCGTCTGAAACTCAAAAATCGCCTGCAGCGTCCCCTGCGAAATCTCCGCCTGGTACGGCGTGTACGAGGTCAGAAACTCGCCCCGCTGAATAATCGTGTCCGTCACCACCGACCGCAGGTGATTGTAGACACCCGCTCCCAGAAAGCTCGTGTATCCGCCGGAATTCTCCGCCGCGCGCTCCTGAAAATAGCGGATCACTTCCTGTTCGGAAAAAGGTCCCGGCAGGTTCAGCGGCTTCTTCAACCGGTATTTTTCGGGAATCGACGAAAACAACTCTTCAACGTTCTTCACCCCGATGGCCGCCAGCATCTCGTGGCGCTCCGCCGGGCTCTTCGGCAGGTAGCGCATCAGGCCGACGCTTCTTTCTTCTTCTCCGCGATATACGCTTCATATGCGGCCGCGTCCATCAGCGTGCCAAGCTCAGCGGCATTCGCCAGCTTGATTTTGATCAACCACCCCGCCGTATGCGGATCCGTGTTGATTGCCTCGGGCTTCTGCACCAGCGCGCCATTCGCTTCCACCACCTCGCCGCTAGCAGGCGCATAAATTTCGCTCACCGCCTTCACCGATTCCACCGACCCAAACGTCTTCCCCGTGGCCACTTTAGTGCCCACCTTTGGCAACTCCACAAACACCACGTCGCCCAATTCGCCCTGCGCGTAATCGGTGATCCCCACCGTAGCCACATCGCCCTTCACCTCAATCCACTCATGATCTTTCGAATATTTGAATTGCGTTGGATATGCCATGGAATCGCTCCTTCGATTAATGTGGCACAGGCATTCCTGCCTGTGCTCTTGGGTTTCTCAACATCTTCAACGTGGCACAGCCATTCCTGGCTGTGCTCTTGGGGTTCTCACCCTCTTATAAAACGGCGTCGCTACCACCTGCGCCTTGCACTTCTGCCCTCGAATCTCCACAAAAACCGCCGTCCCCAACCCCGTCATCGAAGGCGGCACATAAGCCAGCGCAATATTCTTCCCCAGCGTCGGCGAGGGCGACCCGCTAGTCACCACCCCAATCTCATTCCCACTCTCATCCAAACACCGGTACCCGTCCCGCGCAATCCCACGCTCCACCATCTCCAACCCCACCAGCGCCCGCTTCAATCCCTCATCCTTCGACTTAACCAAAGCGTCCCGCCCAATAAACTCGCCCTTCTCCAGATGGCAATACCGGTCCAACCCCGCTTCCCAAACATTGATCTTGTCGCTGATCTCGTGCTCATACAACGCCATCTTCGATTCGAGGCGCAGCGTATTCCGCGCCCCCAGTCCGCAAGCCAAAATCCCAAACTCTTTCCCCGCCGCAAACACTTCGTTCCACACGCGCTCGCTTGTCGTCACATCCGACGGCACATAAATCTCAAATCCGTCCTCGCCCGTGTATCCCGTCCGCGCAATCAGCGTGTTCGCCAGCCCGCAAACCGTCCCATGTGTGAACCAGTAATTCTTGATCGTTTCCAACTTCGCGTCCGTCAGCCTCTGCAGCACGTCCACCGCCCGCGGCCCCTGAATCGCCAGTTGCGTATACGCGTCGCTCAAATCCTCCACCACGCAATCCATCCCCTTGGTGTTCTCGCGCACCCACGAAATATCCTTCTCCCGCGTCCCCGCATTGATCACCAGCAGGTAGTCGTCCTCGCCCAGCCGGTGCACGATCACGTCGTCCACAAACGTTCCGTTCGGATACAGCATCGCCGAATACTGCGCCTGCCCGATCGCCAGCTTCGACGCGTCATTCATCGTCAGCTGCTGCACCGCCGCCAGGGCCCCGCCCGGCTTCTTCGCCCCATGAATGCGTATGTCGCCCATGTGGCTCACGTCAAATACGCCCACGCCGCCCCGCGCCGCCCGGTGCTCGCACATCAATCCGCCGCTGCACGGATACTCCACCGGCATGTCCCAGCCGCCAAAATTAACCATCTTGGCGCCCAGACGCTTATGCAGCGCATTCAGCGCGGTTTTGCGAAGTCCTGAATTGGCAGGAGAGTTTCCGGAGTCCATTCCGTTTGCTCAGGCAAAAATCGATGTTAGCACGCACTCCACACGCGGTCAAAACGCGCCTTTCCTTGGAGTGTGACATGTTTTGTTCACCACCGTGTTGTCGATATACTACGGGCTGTGGATAGCTCCATCGTCAATCGAGAGATCAAGTCCGTCATCCGACCTCTTCTACAAAATGCTGGCTTTACACAGTTCACAGCGCGGACGAGCTGGCGGTATGGAGGCCAGAAAATAGATGTTGTCAATTTTCAATCGTTCAATTCCTACCTGGCAAATTCATTGGGTTGTACGACGTATTCATTCAGCCTAAATCTTGGATGCAGCTTTGAGGCGATTCCTCGTAGCGAGAGAGTCAAACGCAAGGACGACTCTCTCAGGCCCGAAGAGTATGAGTGTCATTTTCGGCAACCGTTGCAGAAAACAATCCGACAACCGAATTTGAAAAGAACAGACGTCTGGTATGTTGACCCTTCGGGGCAAAATCTGAATGTTGTTATCGAAGATGCGAGAAACGCGATCCTGGAGCATGGTCTGCCTTGGCTCAGTCGTTTCGCTGACCTCAACGAAGTTCTTCGCACACTTCAAGAAGATTCAGAGAGCAATGAGGGAACATGGGGCTTTGGAACCAAAACCTCGCCTTGTCGCCATTTTATGACCGGGTATGTTGCTCTATCGCTGGGCAAGACTGAACTTGCTCTGGACCATATCCAGAATGCTTTGCTATCTGGTTGTTACAAACATTTTGAGCCCGAGATGCGAGCGATACTCGAACAGGCAAAGATAGCTGGCTAGTTCTCCCAATAAGCCCCTTGCTCTTTTGCATCACTGTCCCCACCCGCCCCTTGCTGACGGCCTCTCCCTCAGGTACAGTTTTTTCCGGAGGCACCGATGGCCGCCCGCCAACAAGTTCTCTGCGCGCAATGCGACAAGTCCGAGGAATACTGCACCTGCGATAAATACTGCACCATCTGCAAAAGCCTCGAAAGAGTGCGCCTCGCCGTCGATGGGTTGTACTATTGTCCTGACTGCCGCGAAGCCTGCGACGTCTCCTGGGCCAGCAGCCAATAGCCGTGCCGAAAAATCCCCTTCACCTGCGCCTCTCCCTCGACCACGACGAACGCCTCGCCGCCGCTGCGGGTGGCGCCATGCGCGTCTTCGCCGACGCCGCCGGCCTCCCCAACGATATTATCGAGCAGCTCAAAACCGCCGTCGTCTCGGCCTGCAAACTCTGCTTTGGTTTTCACCACAATTGCACAACGCCCTGCCAGGTGAATTTCCTCCGCCTGAACGATCGCATCGAAGTCGAAGTCTCCGTCCCCGGCGTAGCTGCCCCCGCCGAAAAGCCCAATCCCCACTGGGCCGGCGTAGACGAAGTCCAATGCGAATCCCGCAACGACTGCGGCGTCCTCCGCCTAACAAAATTCCTCCACGCAGCCTCCTAGTAGCATAGGCTTCAGCCTGTGTTCTTGGGTTTGCCTTTGTAGCGGCCACCTTCAGGTGGCCAACTCCGACTTTTGAGTGCGGAGGCAAAGCCTCCGCTTTTACGCATGCAACCCACCGCCCAACACGCACACACCCGCATCACTGTCATTCTGCCTGCCCGCCGCTGGTGGGAGGGCATCCGACAAGGATGCCCGAAGAACCTCAACGTCAACTTCTCCAAGAAATTTAAATTGGGAATTACAACAGGCATTCCCCAGGCGCCACTCTCGCACCCGGGGCTTTCTCTCAATCCCACTACATCTTAATCGCAAACGTATTCTTCTGAATCAACGTCGTCATCTGCTCGTCGCTAACCGTCATCCGGATCACCACGCGGTCCCCCGACGGCACCACATTCGTCTGATCCAGCAACGCCCCCAGCTCCGGATTATCCTTCGCCGTTTGGTATTTCTTATAAAGCAACCCCGCCGCCATCAACTGGCTCAGCGTATTCGCATCTTCCGTCGACCCGCAAACCGCCTGGAATTTCGCGTCCACCCCGCTGCTCGCCGTCGCCGTGATTAGCATCGCCTGCATCCGAGCCACCAGTTTCGCCGCTTCCGGAAACTGCTGCACTTCCGGCGCCAGCTGCCCCATCGCCAGTTTTGTGTACGCCGGATCCAGCACCGCCCAAATCACGCCGCTACCGTTCACTTCATTGATCATGTTGTACAATTTGTCGTTCCGCAGCAGGCTGTCCTCTTCTCCATACCGCACCGCAATCAGCTTCTCCAGCAGTTGCCGGTGACCAAACGCCGCTTTGTTAGAATCCACGAAAAAGAAAAACAAATCGTTCGGTCCCACGCCCGATCCAAATGCAAACAGCGTGTACCCGTGTGACTTCGAAGTCGGCAGCTTCTGCGCCTTAAAATACGCTTCCGTCGAATCCGGGTTGTAGCTTCCCAGGGCAATCCCCACGATCTCTTCGCTGTCCGGTGGCGCTTCCGTCGCCGCAGCGCCCGCCGCCGCATCCTTGCTCAACGCCGACTCCGGCACCAATGCCCACGTCAACTCGTCCACCTGCGTATTCGTGTCAATCCCGGCCGCAGCCAAGAATTTCTCAAACTGCTTGAACTTCGCTGGCAACATCTGTTGCTCCAGCGCCGGATACCATTTCATCGTCCGCGCCTTTTTCAAATCCGCGTACGCAAATTCGCCAACACTCTTAGGAAACAATCCAATCGTGTCCGCGCCAAGGCCACCAGCCTTCGCGGGCTTTGCCATCGCCGCCATCAACGCCAGCATCGCGCACGCCGCCACAAATCTCGTCTTCGCTTCTGTCCACTTCTGCATAAATTGCTCCTTTCGGGGGCCGGGGGTGGAAACTTCAGTCTACGCTACTCTTTCGCTCTTAGCCCAGCCGCTTGCGCAGTTCGTCAACTTTGCCTCGCATCTGCGCCACATACGCCGCATCCTTCAACCCTTCCAGGTTGATCTCCACATTGGCCAGCGCGCCTTTCGCTCCCGCTATTCCCATTAGACGCGCCACCAGCAGGTCTGACTTCATGGATGCCGCCGAGATTCCTTCCAGTTGTACCAGCCGCTCCACCAGGCTCGCCGCCTTCTCCGCCACTTCCATCGGCACTTCCGACGCGCCCTTCGTTGCCTTCTGAATCGCGGCCTCGCGCGCGTGCATCTCTTCCGGATTTCCTTGGGGCATTTTGAACGCCGCCATCACCGCTTCATACGAACTCCCATCCCGATCAATCGCCGCCGTCAGCTCGTCCCCAGTTTTTCTCAGCGCGTCCACGTTTTCCGAAAGCTTGTCCACAAACGGCGCCTGCAATTTCTTCTTCCGCGAAAGTCCCGCCACCATCTGTCCCAGCGCCGCCGCCAGCGCCGCCGCAAATGCCGAAACGCTGCCTCCACCCGGTGTCGGCGTCGGCTCCGCCACCGCATCCAGAAACGGCCGCGCCAGGCTCGCCAGCTTCCCGTCCTTCGCCTCCAGCGGCGCCCCGCTCAGCGCATCCGCCAGCTTGTTCTCAAACACCTGTGAAGGCGAGAAGTTCTCCAGTTGCAGGAAGTAGTCCGCCGCCATCTCAATCGCCTTCTTCGGCACCAGCCCCACAATTTCGCTTCCGACCGGCATCACTCCATACCGCTCCGCTTCGCGCTTCACCGCCGCATACACCCGGTGCATCGGCGTCTGCTCGTAATCCGTCAAATTGATCGACACCTGCGCCAGGTTCCGCGCCTTCAATTCCACGCCCATCGATTTCACATACCGAAACCCGCCATTCGAAAAGCGAATCGCTCTCGCAATCTTGTTCGCAATCCCGATATCCGATGTATTCAAGTTGACGTTGTACGCCACCAGAAATTTCCGCGCACCCACCACCGTCACGCCAGCCGTGGGATGCAGCTTCGGCTCCCCAATATCCGGCTGCCGGTCGTGGTTCTTCTTCAACTCCTCGCGCAGCCCCTCAAACTGTCCCCGCCGCACATTTTCCAGATTCACCCGGTCCGGTCGCGTCGCCGCCGCCTCATAAAAGAAAATCGGAATCCGGTAGCGCTTCCAGATCTCCTGCCCCACGCGTTTCGCCAGCGCCACGCAATCTTCCAGCGTCACGCCCTCCACCGGGATGAAAGGCACCACGTCCGTCGCCCCCACCCGCGGGTGCGCGCCCTTGTGCTCGTTCATGTCAATCAGTTCCAGCGCCTTGCCCGCGCCCAGAATCGCCGCCTCGCCCACCGCTTCCGGCTCTCCCGCCAGCGTAATCACGCACCGGTTATGGTCCGCGTCCATCTCGCGGTCCAGCACGTACACTCCCGGCACGCAACACATCGCCTGCACCAGCGCATCCACCTTCGCCGGGTCCCGCCCCTCCGAAAAATTCGGCACACACTCAATCAGTCGTTTCATCTCGAGTATTGGCTCTCCGTGTAGGGGCGGCTTTACGCTGCCCTCTCTTCTCAGCGCTCTCTGCGTCCTCTGCGAACTCTGCGAACTCTGCGAACTCTGCGTTAATTCTTTCTTTGCTCTTTCTTCAATCCCTCATCCAAACAATCTCACCACTCTTCATCGTCATCCAACAAACATTCATCCCGAAATAATAAGGAATTTCCCGATAATCCTCCACCTCGTACACCGCCAAATCCGCCTGTTTCCCCGCTTCCAGCGACCCAATCGTCTTCTCCCGCCCCAGCGAATAAGCTCCATTAATCGTCGCCGCCGCAATCGCTTCCGCAGGCGTCATCCCCAATTGCGAGCACGCCAGCGACAATATCATCGGCATGCTCACCGTCGGACTCGTCCCCGGATTGTAATCCGTCGCCAATCCCACAATCGCCCCGGCCTCAATCAATTTCCGCGCCGGCGCATATTGCTTCAGTCCCAAATGAAAGTCGCACCCCGGCAAAAGCGTGGCCACCGTCCCCGATTTCCCCAGCGCCCGGATATCCGCGTCATTCACCTGCTCCAGGTGATCGCAACTCGCCGCTCCCAATTCCACTGCCAGCTGTGTAGCCCCGCTCCGAGACAACTGCTCCGCATGTATCCGCGGCCGCAGCCCATGCTCCTTCCCCTTCGTCAGCAATTTCCTCGATTGCCCTACCGTGAACGCCCCGCGGTCGCAAAACACATCGCAATATTCAGCCAAATCGCCCACCACCACTTCCGGTAGCAATTTCTCCATCAACAGCGCAAGATACCGCTCCGCTCCATCCTTCTTCCCCCGAAATTCCAACGGCACCACATGCGCACCCAAAAAAGTCGATACAATCTCCAGCGGCTGCTCCTCATTCAACTCCCGATGCAGCTTCAATATCTTCAACTCGCTCGCCACATCCAGCCCGTATCCGCTCTTCGCCTCCACCGTCGTCGTCCCGTAAGCCGCGAACTCTTCCAGCGTCGCAATCGCTCTCCGCTTCAACGTATCGTGCGTCGCCGCCCGCAGCTTCTTCACCGAATTCAGAATCCCGCCGCCCTTCCGCGCAATCTCCTCGTAACTCGCCCCCTGAATCTTCAGCTCATACTCTTCACCACGGCTCGCCGCATGAATCAGATGCGTGTGCGAATCCGCGAATCCCGGCAACACCACGCGCCCGCCCACATCCAATTTCTCCGCCGCTTTCGCCTCCGCGCACCGCTCCACCTCTGCGCGCGCTCCCGCCGCAACGATTTTCTCGTCGCGAACCAGCACCGCGCCATCCCGCACCAACCCAATTTTGGAAAGGGAATTGCCCCGCCGCGGACCGCCTCCCCGCAGCGTAACCACCTGTGAAGCCCCTGTGATAAGAATGCTGCCGCTCAAAAGTGTAGCGGCCCCGACCCGGTCGGGGCCCAGCACCTACGCCTTATCAAGTAACCCTGCAAAACCAATCTCGCGCCATTATGCCGAAGCCGCAGCCCGATTGCACCTACGCGCCAACCGCAATCCCTTGATAAGCCGACGCAAACACTTCCTTCACGAAAGTCTCGATCGACGTCGGCGTGGTGTTCGCTGCGCTTCGCGGCTCCAGGCCCGCCACGATCCCGTTGTTCAACCCCTGAAACAGTTCTATTAAGTAAGCGGCTGTCTTAGTGGACAACCCCATCTGCACCAGGGTTTGTTCCACCTGCTCGTAAGAAAACTGCACGTAGCGCAGATCAGGCTTCCCGATACCCCGGCTGATGACCGCCGCCACCTCCGCCATGTTCAAGTCCCGCTCGCCCAGTAGTTCCTGCGTCTGCTTCCCGCTGAAATCCAGCTTCAGCAAGCGCTCTGCCGCGTATGCCCCAATGTCCCGCGTCGCGATCATCGGAATCTTCAAATCCGGCTTCAGCGCTCCACCGAAAACTCCCATCATCTGGATCATGCTGATGGCTGAAAGGTGGTTTTCCATGAAGTACGCCGGACGCAAGTGCAGCACGTTCAGCCGTTCCACCACGTTCAATTTTCTCTCGGAATCGTGCTGCCCCAGGATCGGCCCGGTCCCCGCCGGTGCCTGCGCGCCAATGCTGCTCAAATTCACCGCGTACTGCAATCCACTATTTTTCGCCGCCGTGGAGATGGCGTGCGACTCCACTTCTTGCTCCGCGCGGTAATCCGGGGAAGTCATCCCCGGCGGCATCATCAGGAACGCCGCCCGCACTCCCGTCAGCGCCTTCGTCAGCGCCTCCGCATCCTTAATATCTGCGACGAACGCCTCCGCGCCTCGGTGCACGTACTGCTCCAACCTGGCGGGATTTTGTCCGACAACCCGTACCGTTTCGCCCTTCTCTAATAATTTTTTCGTGATCACCGAGCCGATATTTCCCGTTGCACCTAGAATCGTATACATCGGTAGCCGCTCCTCGACCGTTTGTCTCCGCACCGAGACATGCGGTTCGTTTGTGTGTCGCTATCCTTACAGCATTGGCACTTTCACGCCAGTCGTCTTTGCAAAGGCAATGGCTTCCGGGTAACCCGCGTCCACGTGCCGCGCCACCCCTATGCCGGGATCGTTCGTCAACACCCGTTCGATGCGTTTGGCCATTTCTTTGGTACCGTCCGCGCACGTCACCTGCCCCGCGTGTTGTGAATACCCAATCCCCACCCCGCCGCCGTTGTGTATCGACACCCACGACGCCCCGCTCGCCGTATTGATCAGTGCGTTCAGCAGCGCCCAATCTGCAATCGCGTCCGATCCATCTTTCATTGATTCGGTCTCGCGATAAGGCGACGCCACCGATCCACAATCTAGGTGATCCCGCCCAATCACAATCGGCGCTTTCAATTCTCCCTTAGCCACCAGATTGTTCAGCGCTAATCCGAATTTGTCCCGCTCTCCGTAACCCAGCCAGCAAATCCGCGATGGCAATCCCTGGAACTTCACTTTCTTCTGCGCCATCGTGATCCACCGCTTCAGGTGCTCATTCTCCGGAAACATCTCCAGTACCAGTTGATCCGTCCTCGCGATATCCGACGCCTCTCCCGAAAGCGCCGCCCACCGGAACGGCCCTTTCCCCTCGCAAAATAGCGGCCGAATATACGCCGGCACAAATCCCGGGAAGTCGTACGCATTCTTCACGCCCGCTTCAAACGCAAACGTTCGAATATTATTTCCGTAATCAAATGTCACGGCTCCCAGCTTCTGCAGCTCCAGCATCCCCTGCACATGTTCGCCCATCGCCGCAACCGACCGCTTCCTGTACTCCCCCGCATCCTTTTTCCGCAGCTCCACCGCCTGCTCCAGCGTCATTCCATTCGGCACATACCCCCCGATCGGGTCATGTGCGCTCGTCTGGTCCGTCAAAATATCCGGCACCACGCCGCGCTTCGCCAGCTCCGGTATCAAGTCCGCGCAATTTCCCACCAGCCCCACCGACGTGGCCTCGCCCTTGCGCACCGCGTTCTTCAAAATCCGCAGCGCCTCATCCAGCGAAGTCACCATCACGTCGCAATAACCCGTCTTCACCCGACGCTTGATCCGCTCCGGGTCCACGTCAATTCCCAGAAACGCTGCGCCGTTCATTGTCGCCGCCAGCGGCTGCGCGCCGCCCATTCCGCCCATCCCGCCTGTCACCACCAGCTTCCCGCTCAGGCTCCCGCCAAAATGCTGCCGCGCCGCCGACGCGAACGTTTCGTATGTCCCCTGTAAAATTCCCTGCGTCCCGATGTAAATCCAGCTCCCCGCCGTCATCTGGCCGTACATCATCAATCCCGCGCGGTCCAGCTCGTTGAACTTCTCCCAATTGTTCCAATGTCCCACCAGGTTCGAATTGCACAGCAGCACCCGCGGCGCATACTCGTGCGTCCGAAACACCGCTACCGGCTTCCCCGACTGCACCAGCAGCGTTTCATCCCCCTCCAGCGCCCGCAGCGACTTCACAATCGCGTGAAAGCAATCCCAATTCCGCGCCGCTTTCCCCGTCCCGCCATACACCACCAGGTCCTCGGGCTTTTCCGCCACCTCCGGATCCAGATTATTCAGCAGCATCCGCAGCGCCGCTTCCTGCTGCCAGCCCTTGCATGAAATCTGCGTCCCCCGCGGCGCCCGAAACGGCCCCCAACTCGTCTCCGGGTCATTCACCACCGGTGTCAATGCGCTCATATCTGTCGTCCCTCTCCCGCCATCTTATCCCACCCCAAGCCCCACATAAACGCCCGGTAGCGCCGGCTTCCAGCCGGCGAGCGTTCTCCTATCCTGTGGCACAGGCACTCCTCCTGTGTTCTCTTCTCAGCGCCCTCTGCGTCCTATGCGCTATTCTTCCTCCCATTGCACGAATAATCCCCATCATGTAAATTCAACTTTCCCATGTCCTACGGCACCCTTCCCACGCGCTTCCTCAACGCCGTTGAAGAGCACCCGTCTCCACGCGCCCAGATGTTCCGTGGTCCCGATCGCTGGGAAGCCATCTCCTCCCAGGAATTCCTCCGCCGCGTAGGCGGTCTAGCCAACGCCTTAGTCGAACTCGGTGTAAAATCTGGCGATCGCGTCGGCCTCTTCGCTCCTAACTGCCCCGAATGGCACACCGCCGATTTCGCCATCACCGGCTCCGGCGGCGTCACCGTCCCCGTCTATTTCAACGAATCCCCCGACCGAATGTCCTACATCCTCAATCACTGCGGCGCACAGGTCATCTTCATCGCCGGCCCCAAACAGCTGCAAAAATTCCTCGCAGTCCGCGACTCCCTCAAAGAAGTCCAGCAGGCCATCGTAGCCGGCGCCGGCCCCGATCTGCCCACCGATTTCCTCCACTATGAAACACTGATCGCCGCCACCGGCCCCGCAGAAATCGCCGCCTACCGCCTCCGCACCGCGAAAGTTCTTCCCAGCCAACTCGCCTCCCTCATCTACACTTCCGGCACCACCGGTGAGCCCAAGGGCGTCATGCTCACCCACACCAATTTCTGCTCCAACGTAACCGACTCCTGCCACGAACTCGACCTTCGTCCGGGAACCGATCTCGCCGTCTCGTTTCTCCCTCTTGCCCACGTGTACGGCCGCATGCTCGATTACGTTTATATTTTTCACGGCTGCCCGGTGGCCTACGTAGACGTCGTCGAAAACGTGGCGCAAGCTCTCCTCGAACTCCACCCCACCGTCCTCGCCGCCGTTCCGCGCTTCTTCGAAAAAATCTACGCCCGCTTGATGGAGCAGGGAAGTAAGGCCACCGGCGCAAAGCGCAAGATTTTTGATTTCGCCATGAGGACCGCCCGCGAATCCGCCGCTTGGCGCTGCGGCGAAAAATCCGCCAGCCTGCCCCTTCGCCTGAAGTGGGCCATTGCCGACAAGCTCGTCTATTCCAAAATTCGCGCTGGTACCGGCGGCCAGCTCCGCACCATTCTTTCCGGCGGCGCTCCGCTCTCCAAGGATCTCTGCGAATTTTTCTGGGCCATCGGCATTCCCATCTATCAGGGCTACGGCCTGACGGAAACCTCTCCCGTTCTAACCAGCAACCATCCGCATAATCGCGCCGGCAGTTCCGGCCGCCCGATCCCCAACGTCCAGCTCCGCATCGCCGACGATGGCGAAATCCTGGCCAAAGGCCCCTGCGTCATGCAGGGCTACTTCAAATCTCCCGAATCCACGCGTGAAGTTCTTTCCGACGACGGCTGGTTCAAAACCGGCGACGTCGGCTATCTCGACAAGGACAACTACCTCTTCATTACCGATCGAAAAAAAGATCTCCTCAAAACCGCCGCCGGAAAATTCGTCGCCCCGCAGCCCATCGAAAACACGCTGAAGACCAGCCCCTACATCCTCAACGCCATGGTTGTCGGCGATCAGCGCAAATTCGTCGTCGCTTTAATCGTTCCTAATCACGCCACGGTTTCCGCCAAACTCGCCGAGGACGGCGTGAAATTCTCCTCCAATGCCGAACTAGCCGCCCACCCGCGCACCTACGCCTTAATCGAAAAAGAAGTCGCCCGGCTCACCACGCATCTCGCCCAATATGAAACCATCAAGCGCTTCGCCCTCCTGGCCGACGATTTCACCTTCGACGGCGGCAGCCTCACCTTCACCATGAAACTCAAGCGCCGCGTAGTCGAGCAACAATACGCCGACCTAATCGACAAACTCTACGCCGACGTAGCCGAGCCCCGCCCTCTTGGGGTACCCTCGCCTTTGTAGGGGCGGCTTTACGCCGCCGTCTTGGTTTGCTCTTGTGCTGGTCGCGTTCCAGGGCGGCCCCGTTCGCCGTCCCCAAGAAAACCTACCCATTTCCCCCGCCCAAAGCATCCCATCCCCAGAAACAATCCCCACTTGAGGAGGTCTTTCCATGGCAAAAGCCGCAACCGCAACCGTCCGCACCTATCCCAGCAGCGTCGGTGTCCCCGACAAAAACCGCCAGGCACTCATCGCGCTGCTCAATCTGCGCCTGGCCGACAGCATCGACATTCACAGCCAGGTCAAATGGGCACACTGGAACGTCAAGGGCAAGGATTTCTACCAACTCCACTTGCTCTTCGACTCCGTAGCCACGCACCTCGAAGATCACATTGACACGATCGCCGAGCGCATCTCCGCCCTCGGTGGCGTCGCCAACGGCACCGTCCGTGAATCCGCCGCGAAGTCCAGCATCTCCGAAGCCGATCTCTCTGCCTATGACGGCCCGGAGATGGTGAAATTCCTCGTTCACAACGTCGGCCATTACACGAACGCCCTGCGCACCGCCATCCAGGAAGCCGACGATCTCGAAGACGCCATCACCGTGGATCTCTTCACCACAACTACCCGTGAAATGGACAAGGATCTCTGGTTCATCGAAGCCCACATCCAAGCCTGACGTATTTTCTACCGACTCTTTGTAGGGGCGGGGCTTGCCCCGCCCTCTCGCTTTTCTCTTGCCTTTGTAGCGGCCGCCTTCCGAGGTGGGCGCATTTGCTTTACTAACGGCAGTCCCCCGCGGCGGACAGGCCGTTCTCTACATCTTCTCCGGGGCCTCAATCCCCAAAAGCCCCAGCGCCAGCACCAACTGCCGCTCCACCAATTCCGTCAACCCCAGCAAAAACGCCCGCTTCTCCTCATCCGCTTCCGACAAAATATGGTGCTTGTGATAAAAATTATTGAACGCCTGCGCCAACTGAAACGCATACTTCGAAACAAACGCCGGCTCCTGCGCCCCAATCGCCGCGTCCACCGCATAGTCCAGTGACCCCGAAGCCAGCAGCACCTCCCAAATCGTATTGCTCTCCGGCCCCTCCATGATTTTCTTCAGCGATTCCACGCTGGGTTCGTGCCGCGTCCCTGCAACTTCCGTGCCCTTCCGCCGAATCCCCCGAATGCGCACAATCGCATACTGGCAATACGGTCCGGTCTCCCCCTCCGCGCTCAAAGCATCCTCAAAATCAAACGCGATGATCGTATTCCGCGTAACCTTCAGCAGAAAGAACCGCAGCGCCCCCACCGCCAGCGCGTTCGAAGTCTGCTTCAGTTCAGCTCCCGCCATTTCCGCGTGCTTTTGCAAAACCCGCGCCTCCGCGGCCGCCAGCATTCGCGTGATCAGGTCATCCGCCTTGACGCCGAATCCCTTTCTCCCGCTCACTTCGACATAAGGCCGCTTCGCATCTTCGGCTGAAAGCTCGTAGCCCATCTCCGCGGCGCAGCGAGGTGTCAGTGCCACAATCTCATAATCAAAGTGGATCGAATTCTCCGCTTCCCTCGCATGCCCCAGCGCGCGCAATCCTTCCGCCACTACCTCCTGCAGGTAAGCCTGCCGCGCGTCAATCACGTTATAGACCGCTTCGGCTCCTCCAAAATGCGGCGTGCCCGTCTCGTTCGGCCCTGCGGTCGTGGCCCACAGTTCCTTGCTATCCGGAGGATTCGGCCACTTGCGGTAATGAAAATCTTTCCCCAGCAATCCGAATTTCCAAAGCTGGTAAGCAATATCTTTCCCGACGTAGGTAACCGTCCCATTCGACCGCACAATAATCTTCGCTTGGTCCTCCTCGTCAGCGGAAGTTGATGAAGTTAAGGAGGAAGAGGTAAAGGATTCCTTCGCTCGGGTCTTTTCCTTTACTTCCTTTACCTCTTTTACTTCCTTTTCCTCCCTTTCTTCTTTCCCCCACGGCATAATCCAGCAGCCCGCGTTCTTCCCGCTCGTCGCCAGCTGTATCGCCCCGCTCGCCTTCAATTTCTCAAACGCCGCATCCCAGAAATGGAGATGCAGAATCTCGCTCTCCCGCGCCAGCAATTGGTAGAAAATGTCCAGACGCGCCATCGTCCGCAGGTGGAATCCCACCACCGCATCGGCAATCACCGTGGCCATCTCCGCGGTTTCGCCTTCATCAGCTTCAATGGCCTTCAACGTCTCCCCGCGCAACTTTCCCGCGCGCATTTTGTCCTCTTCAAAAAATTGCGTCGCCTTCGCGTAAAGATCCCAGCACAGGTAATCGAAATTCTTGCTCGACGCGAGCCCCTTCACCTCCGCCAGCGATTTTTTCTCCATCTGCTGAAACGCAATCACCACGTCCGCCACCTGCACCCCGGTGTTGTCAATATAGTTCTGCACCGCAACATCGTGCCCGGTATGCCGCAGCAGCCGAACCATCGTGTCGCCCAGCACAGCATTCCGCAGATGCCCGATGTGCGCCGCCTTATTCGGATTAATGCTCGTGTGCTCGACAATGACTTTCTTGCGCTCGCTTGCCCTGAGCCCAGCCGAAGGGCCACTCGCTTCCTTCCGCGTGCTCTCCCAGAACCCAGCCCGATCAAAAAATGCGTTCAAGTATCCCGCTCCCGCCACCTCCACCCGTGCGATCCCTTCAATCTTCGGAAGCGAATTGGCAATCTCCTGCGCAATCTGCCGCGGCGCCTTCTTCAGCCGCTTCGCCAGCTCAAAGCACACGGGAGACGCGGCCTCACCCATCTCCAGTTTCGGCGGCCGCTCCAGCACCACCGAAAGTTCCACCCCGTACTTCTCGCGGATATGCCCGGCAAGCGTTTCCCGCAGCCGCTTCAGAAGTGTCAGATACACGGTCCCTCAGTTTGTATGGAGTAAGCCCCGGAAAATTCCAGTATAGCAGGGCATATCGACAGTCGTGACCCGTGAAAACAATCGCGACTCCCGCGCACGAAGAATTCCACACGCGCAGAAATGAATGCGAGTGCGTTTAGAGAAAGTCCGGGTAGAATACCCGGCGGAGGCTACATGGCGAAAACACGGCGGGAATTCTTAACGGAAGTGGCAGTTGGGTTGGCAGCAGCGGCGGCAAGCGCAGCGGATGTTGCCCCAGCGGAAGCGCAGGATCCCTCGCAACAACCGGCGGGCGCGCCACCCGCATTTGGCACCGGCCCAGGCGTTGGCCCGCAAGTTTCCGTCAACACGTTCACGGAAGCCGAAAAACTTGTTCAGATCGAACTTACCAAGCCCCAACTCGAAATGGCCGCCACAAGCTGGCGCGGAAATCTCGCCTCCGTCTACGAGCGACGGACCGGCCCGCACAAATTGGAGTTGCCTCCCTCCGTCGTTCCGTATTCCACTTGGAACCCCGTCCTCCCCGGACGCAAGGCTGGCCCCGACCGCGACCAGTTCGTCCGCACCAAAACCGATCCGGGCCCGCTCCCCAAAAGCGAAGACGAAATCGCCTTCGCTCCCGTCACCAGTCTCTCCCGCTGGGTCGAGACACGCCAAATCACCTCCGAACGCCTCACGCAAATCTATTTAAAGCGCCTCGAGCAGTTCAATCCGAAACTCCACTGCGTCATCACGCTCACGAAAGATTTGGCCCTCGCGCAGGCCAAGCAAGCCGACGCGGAAATCGCCGCCGGAAAATATCGCGGCCCGCTCCACGGGATTCCCTGGGGCGGCAAAGATTTGCTGGACACCGCGGGCATCCCCACCACCTATGGCGCCGAGCCATTCCGCAACCGCATCCCAAAAGATGACGCCGCAGTCGTCAAGCGCCTACACGCCGCAGGCGCAGTCCTCGTCGCCAAACTCAGCCTCGGCGCCCTAGCCCTCAACGACATTTGGTTCGGCGGCCAAACCGTCAATCCCTGGCTTCTCGAAGAAGGCGCTTCTGGCTCCAGTGCCGGCCCCGGTGCCGCCACCGCCGCGGGACTCGTCGGCTTTTCCATCGGCAGCGAAACCGGCGGCAGCATCGTTTCCCCCAGCATGCGCTGCGGCATCACCGGCCTGCGTCCCACCTATGGCCGCGTCCCCCGCACCGGCGCGATGACCCTCTGCTGGTCGCTCGACAAACTCGGCCCCATGACCCGCAGCGTCGAAGATGCTCTGCTCGTCCTGCAAGCCATCTCCGGCCCCGATCCTGGCGATTTGCAATGCGTCCCCAGCAAACTCGACTACGACGCCGACGCCAGCGTAAAAGGTCTCCGCGTCGGCTATTTTCCCAAGTGGATGAAAGAGCCGCCCGCCACCGATGTCGACCGCGCCGCCCTCGAAACTGTAAAAAAAGTCGGCATGGTTCCAGTCGAAGTTTCTATTCCCGACTGGCCCTACCAATCCTTGAATCTCATCCTCTTCGCCGAAAGCGCCGCCGCCTTCGAAGAACTCACCCTAAGCGGCGAAGCCGATCAACTCAAAGTCCAGACCTACGACGCCTGGCCAAATCTCTTCCGCCAATCGCGCTTCCTGTCCGCCGTTGATTTTGTGCAAACCGATCGCCTGCGCCGCAGAGTCGCCGAAGAAATGGCCCGCGTCTTTTCCGAAGTCGACCTGCTCCTCGTGCCCTCGCTCCGCGACGAGATGCTCACCATCACCAATTTCACCGGCCAGCCCTCGCTCACAATGCGCGCCGGTTTCGTCGAAGTCGCCGAAGCCCGTACCGATTGGGCCCCCGACCCCAGTCGCCCCCTGCCAAAATTCTCTCCACCGCGCCGCGTCCCCCACGGCGTCACCCTCATCGGCCGCCTCTTCGACGAAGGCACCCTCGGCCGCGCCGGCCTAGCCCTAGAACGCGCCTTCAACGTCGTCGCCGAGCACCCGCCAGGATTCTAGCTATGCGCGTCGGTGAATTTGCATGGGCAGCCCGTTCTTCGGGCGCAACGTAACACTGAAAAATGGCGTAACAACGGCGTCCGGCGCAAGCGTGAAACGATAGCGCTGCGCAATCGTCGCCAGCAGCAGCGTTGCTTCCATCATCGCGAACCCCGCCCCAATGCACACCCGCGGCCCTCCCCCAAAAGGGAAGTACGCGAAGCGCGGGATGCGCCCCTTACGAATCGGGTCGTCGCGCCAACGCTCGGGGTCAAATAGCTCCGGATCAGGGAAAAATCGCGCGTCGCGCTGGGTCACCCACTGCATGATGAAAACATTCGTTCCCGCCGGAATCCGGTATCCGCCCACCTCGAAATCCGCCAATGCCCGCCGCCCGACTCCCCACGCCGGCGGATACAAACGCATCGATTCCTTGATCACCATTTCGTTGTAGGGCAGTCGTGGCAAATCCGCCAGCGTCGGCGCCCGCCCGGCGAGCACCGAATCCAGTTCCGCCGCCAGCGCCTTCTCCGCATCCGGATTTTGCGACAGCAGATACCACGTCCACGTCAGCGCGTTCGCCGTCGTCTCGTGCCCCGCGATGAACAGAGTCATCACTTCGTCGCGCAGTTGCTCGTCGTCCATTCGCGCTCCGTGCTCATCCTGCGCGTCAAGCAACCGTTGCAGCAGGTCATTCGCCGGAATCTTGCTGGTCCGGCGCGCGCGGATCATCGAAAGCACAATCTTGTCCAGCCGCTTTTTCGAACGCATCAGCCGCGGTGTCTGCGGAATGGGGAACCGGTCCGGCAGCAGAAACGAAAGCGCCGCCTGCGTGAAAAATCGCTCCATCACCGCCGCCACTTCTTCGCCGATGCTCCGCGCCACGTGGCCAACTTTCGCGCCAAAAAGCGATTTCGCCACGATGTCCAGAGTCAGCTCCGCCATCTCATGGTGCAAGTCGCGGCTTTCTCCATCCTTCCAGCGCGACAAATGCGTCACCGCGGAGTCCGCCATAATTTCCGCATACACCGCGATGTTCTCATGGCGAAACGCAGGCTGAATCAGCTGCCGTTGCGCCTGCCAGGAAGCCCCTTCATTGGTCAACAATCCGTCGCCCAGAAAAAATTTCAACGCCCCATAATCCCGCGATTTGTGAAAATTCGCCGCGTTCTTCACAAGCACGATTTCAATATGGTCCGGGTGCGTCAGTTGGCACATCGGAACATGCAGAAAGCGGTAGCAGACGATGTCCCCGAATTCGCGTGCGCAGCGTTCCGAATGTCCCGGCCAACTGCGCGCCAGTTCCCGCGCGCTACCCAGAAAGAAATTTCCCTTTGGCCCAGGAGGGGAGGGAAGTTGCGGAGACATCACTGCGTGCGCCATCTCCAGAGTGTATCCCTTTGCGCTGTACGAGAGAACCTCCAGCAATCGGACACAACGCTGTTATTCGTTTATAATCCGCTGCAGCATTTCAGCGGCCCGTGGCCGAAATTGTATTCATAAGGATTACGGAAGATTCGTATCGCCCAATCGGCGAGGGGAGAGTTGGATGATCCGCAGCGCGACACACACCAGGGCCATTGCGAAATTTCTGGCCGCCGCAACTTGCGGAATGCTTTTAACCGTTTCCTCGGCGTCGCAAGCCGCGGCGCAGCAGAACGACAATTCGACCCTTGCCAGCGAAACGCCGGCCCATTTCCAGCCGGTTACCAAGGATTTCGACTACGAACGTCGCGACGCCATGATCCTCATGCGCGACGGCATCAAGCTCCACACCGTGATCCTCATCCCCAAGGGCGCCAAAAACGCGCCGATCCTCCTAACCCGCACTCCCTACAACGCCGACGATCTGGTCAGCCACCGCGCCAGTTCGCATCTCGGCCCGGTCCTCTGGGGCTACGATAACGCCACCGAAGTCATCGTCGAAGACGGCTACATCCGCGTCATTCAGGACGTCCGCGGCAAATACAACTCCGAAGGCGACTACGTCATGACCCGCCCGCTCCACGGCCCGCTGAATCCCTCGCCCGTCGATCATTCCACCGACACCTACGACACCATCGACTGGCTCGTCAAAAATATTCCCGAAAGCAACGGCAAAGTCGGCATCCTCGGAATTTCCTACGACGGCTTCACTCCGCTCATGGCCCTCGTCAATCCGCATCCCGCGCTCAAAGTCGCCGTGCCCATGAATCCGATGGTCGACGGCTGGATGGGCGACGACTGGTTCCACAATGGCGCTTTCCGCCAGCAAAACCTGCCCTACATCTACGAACAGGAAGCCACCCGCAAGAACGAACAGAAATGGTGGTCCGGCGTCCATGACGACTACGATCTCTATCTGCGCGCAGGGTCGGCCGGCGAACTCGGCCGCGAACACGGCATGGAGCAACTCGGCTTCTGGAAAAAACTCCTCGAGCATCCCAGCTACGATTCCTGGTGGCAGCAGCAGGCCATGGACAAAATCCTCGCCGCCCAGCCACTGAAAGTGCCCACGATGATCGTCGACAGCCTTTGGGACCAGGAAGATATCTACGGTGCCCCCGCTCTTTACAAAGCCCTCAAGCCCAAAGACACCGCCAACGACAAAATCTTCCTCGTCCTCGGCCCGTGGCACCACGGACAGGAAATTGAAGACGCCAGCACTCTCGGCGCCCTGCATTTCAGCAGCGACACCGGCCTCTACTTCCGCCAGGAGATTCTGCGCCCCTTCCTCGCGCGGTATCTGAAGGACGGCGCCCCGCATTCGGATGTCGCGCCTGTCAATGCCTTCGAAACCGGCACCAACCGCTGGCTCAAACTGAACAGTTGGCCGTCCGGCTGTCCCACTGGGTGCGCCGTGAAGCCGACGCCTCTCTATCTCGCCGCCGGCCTGAAACTAAGTTTTTCCGCTCCTGCGAAAGACGATGCTGCCTACGAGGAATACGTCTCCAATCCCGCCAAGCCCGTTCCATTCCGCGCCCGCCCGATTCAACCCGTCGGCTACGCCGACGGTATGACCTGGGCAGAATGGCTCGTCGACGACCAGCGCGAAGCCTCCGGCCGTACCGATGTTCTCACCTTTATTTCCGACGAATTAAAAGACCCGCTCAAAATCAGTGGCCAGCCCATCGCCAATCTGGTCGCCTCCACCACAGGCACCGATTCCGATTGGGTCGTCAAGTTCATCGACGTCTATCCCGACGAAGTCGCTGGCCAGCCCAACATGGGCGGCTACGAACTGATGGTCGCCGCAGACATCTTTCGCGGCAGATATCGCGAAAGCCTCGAGTCGCCGAAATCGATCCCTCGCGACACGCCGCTCGTCTACCGCTTCGCCCTGCCCACCGCGAACCACGTCTTCCTGCCCGGTCACAAAGTAATGGTCCAGGTTCAGTCGAGCTGGTTCCCGCTCTACGACCGCAACCCGCAAACCTTCGTCCCCAACATTTTCTGGGCCAAGCCCGAAGACTATCGCAAAGCCACCCAGCGCGTGTACCACACCCCCACCCAATCCAGCTTCATCGAATTACCAGTGGCCACCGCCAAATAAAAAGAGCGCATGCTCCCGTTGTGCTCTTGGGTTGCATTTTCCTACTCTGTCATCCCGACCGGAGCAGCGGCGCTTTTTGCCGCTGCGGAGTGGAGGGACCGCGGCAAAACCATAACCGTTCAGACTCTTAGCTTTGTATCCGCCCCCTCGCACCCTTACCTCAAATCCGCTGTCCCTTCCACTTCCCCCTCCGAAACAACAAAACCCCCGCCAATGCAATCGCGCACTCCGCCACAACTATGGAATAGTAAGCCCCTTTGGCCTGCCACCCCGCGCGCAACGCCAAAAAATAAGCCAGCGGAATCTCCAGCAACCAAAACCCAAAAAAATTCACCACTGTCGGTGTCACCGTATCTCCCGCTCCATTAAACGCCTGCAGCATCACCATTCCATACGCGTACCCGATGTTCCCGTAACTCAAAATTCGCAGGCACGACGCGGCCAGCGGCACCACCTCCGGGTCCTGCGTGAACAGCCGCACCACCGGCGTTGCATAAATCATAAAGAAAACACCAATCACGCCCAGGAAAATCATGTTGTAAAACCCGGTCCGCCACACGGAAGTCTCCGCCCGCTCAGGCTGCCGCGCCCCCAGGTTTTGTCCCACCAGCGTGGCCGCCGCGTTACTCAGTCCCCACGACGGCATCAAAATGAAAATCAGAATACGAATCGCAATGGTGTAACCCGCCAGCGCCGCCGAACCAAACACGCTGATAATCCGCACCAGCCCAATCCAGCTCGTATGCGCAATCGCAAACTGCAAAATCCCCGTCAGCGAAACGCGCACCAGTCGGAACATCACCTGAAAGTCCAGCCGGATCTGCGAAGTCAGAATCCGGATCCGCTCCGTCCCGCGCAACAGCCGGTAAAATTGATACAGCACGCCAATACTGCGCCCGGTAAACGTAGCCACCGCCGCGCCTGTCACGCCCAGCTTGGGAAACGGCCCAATCCCAAAAATAAAACACGGATCAAGAATCAGGTTGATGATGTTCGAAACCCACAGCAGCCGCATCGCCACCGCCGCATCTCCCGCCCCGCGGTAAATGGCGTTGTTCAAAAACAAAAGCAGCACCACGCCGCTCCCGCCCAGCGCAATCCGTGCATAGCCTGTGCCCGTCGCCACAATCGCCGGCGAAGCCCCCATCAACCGCAGCAGATCCCCTCCATAGATCCAGCACGGAATGCCGATGATTGCAGATACGCCGAATCCCAAAAAGATCGCCTGCGCCCCGGCCACCGCCGCGCCCTGCGGATCTTTTTCTCCAATCCGCCGCGCCACCATCGCCGTCGTCGAAAGACTCAGCCCCAATCCCACCGCGAACACCAGGCTCAGCAACGATTCCGTCAGTCCCACCGTCGCCACCGCGTCCGCGCCTAGCCGCCCAACCCAGAAAACGTCCACCACCGCAAACAGCGATTCCAGCACCATCTCCAGCACCATCGGGATGGCCAGCAAAAGAATCGCGCGATTCAAGCTCCCCGTCGTGAAGTCCTGATGCGACCCGCGGATCGCTTCCCGGATCGAACTCCACAATCCCGGCAGCGCTACCGCTGCTGCCGTTGCTTCAGCCCCCGATGGCTGTAAATTCTCTTGTACGGACATGGATACCTTCAAGGTCTGCGCAAACGCGGCAAGGAACGCCGGCGCCGGCGCGGAAGATAGTTGGTAGAAAAACGGGAAAACGAGGGTTCCGCAGGCGATGCGGCTTTAGAGGACGGCGACCATTCGTGCGATGAACATTGTTCGATCCTTGCGGCGCTCTTCGCACGCGCCTTGAAGTAGAGTTCTCAAAACAAAGTATACACATCCTCTCCCAACTTGGGTAGGGCCCGCTCAATCCCCGTAGCAGCCACTTTCAAGTGGCCAAGCGAGAGGTAGCGCCGGCTTCCAGCCGGCCAGCCCATGCGGTGGCAGAGGCTTCAGTCTGTGCTCTTCCTGGCTTGTCGTCCCGAATCCCCGCGGTTTTGGCGGGGTGAGCGGCTTTTCCTTCCTTGACTATCCTTCGGCTAGGATGTCCTATGCATCCAGATAAATTCTAATCTGGCTCAAAAGGATCCGGGGTGCACAACTTTGACGTAATCGTTCTGGGCGGCGGCGCCGCTGGACTCCTGTGCGCCATCGAAGCGGGAAAGCGCGGCCGCCGCGTCGTCCTCCTCGAGCGCGCCGAAAAAATCGGCAAGAAGATCCTGATCTCCGGCGGCGGCCGCTGCAATTTCACGAATCTTCACACCCAGCCAAAACACTTCCTCTCCGAAAATCCTCACTTCGCCAAGTCGGCCCTCGCCCGCTACACCCCCGCCGATTTCATCGCGCTGGTCGAGAAACATGAGATCTCCTATCATGAAAAAACCCTCGGTCAACTCTTCTGCGACCACTCGGCCATCGAGATCATCACGATGCTCGAGTCGGAATGCCGTGCCGCCAACGTAAAAATCGTTGTCAATGAAAACGTTCGCGAAGTCCGCCGCGACACCTCCTTCACTGTCCACACCGACGCAGCCGAATATCGCGCGGCCACACTGGTAGTCGCCACAGGCGGAATCTCCATCCCCAAAATGGGCGCCACCGGTCTCGGCTACGATCTCGCCCGCCAGTTTGGATTGAACATCGTCAAGACCCGGCCCGCCCTCGTCCCCCTGGTCTTTCACCCGGCCGACCGCAAGCGCTATACCGACCTCGCCGGCGTCTCCACCGAAATAATCGCCTCAGCAGGGAACTCCTTCTTTCGCGAAAAAATGCTCTTCACCCACCGCGGCCTAAGCGGCCCCGCAATTTTGCAAGCCTCCAGCTATTGGAAAGAAGGCGAAGTGCTGCAGATCGATCTCGCCCCCGGCCACGCCGCCACCCAAAAAATCCGCGAAGCCGGCACGCGCACCGCAGCCGTAGCGGAAAAAGCCCTCCACGAATTTCTGCCCAATCGCCTCGCCGAACGCTGGCTCCAATTCCATCCACCAAAAGCCTGGACCAACATTGCTCTCGACGCCTTCGAAAAAGAACTCCACGCTTGGAACGTCCGTCCTGCCGGAACCGAAGGCTACGAAAAAGCCGAAGTGACCGCCGGCGGCGTCGACACCGCCGAACTCTCCAGCAAAACCATGGAATCCCGCAAAGTCCCCGGCCTCTTCTTCATCGGCGAAGTCGTCGACGTCACCGGCCACCTCGGCGGCTTCAATTTCCAATGGGCCTGGGCCTCCGCCGCCGCCGCGGGTCGCGCACTCTGATTTGGAGTTCGGGAGCTCTGCTCCCGCTCTTGCGGTGTAATCCTCACCACCAAACAAAATGTTCTAGCTCTATTCATGCAGTACGTCAGATCTAGGGCCCGCCTTCCGCGTGCCCGGCGCAGGAAGGAGGCGGCCCGTCTTCCATCAATAAACGGCAGCGCACCAATCCCGATTTCGCTCTGGATTCTTAATCGTAAAAGCGGGAGCGTTGCTCCCGCACTCCAAAGTTTGACTCGAGTGGACGGTGGTCGATAGTATCAACTCAGGCTCCCAATTATGAAATTCGCCTATTTTGACTGCTTTAGCGGCATCAGCGGGGATATGACTCTGGGCGCCGTGCTCGATGCGGGTGTCTCTGTCGAACAACTGCGCGTCGAATTGCAGCGGCTAGCCCTCCCGGGCTGGGAACTCACCACCGAAAAAGTCTGGAAAAACGGCATGGCCGCCACCTACGCAAAAGTGCACGCGCAGGACACCCAAACCCACCGCTCGCTCAACACAATTCTCAGCATCATCGAAAAGTCTATTCTTGCCCCCGGCGTGAAAGATCGCGCCGCCGCAATTTTCAAGAAACTAGGCGAAGCCGAAGCCGCCGTCCACGACGTCCCCCTCGAAAAAATCCATTTCCACGAAGTTGGCGCGGTGGACGCCATCGTGGACATCGTCGGCGCGTGCATCGGATTTGCCGCACTCGGCATCGAATCCTTCGCCTGCTCCGCGCTCAACGTCGGCGGCGGAACCGCAAAAATGGCCCACGGCACCTTGCCCGTGCCTGCGCCAGCCACCGCGCGTCTCCTTCTCGGCAAGCCCACCTATTCCAACGGCGTCCAAAAAGAATTGGTCACCCCCACGGGCGCAGCCATCGTCACCACGCTCTGCACTTCCTTCGGTCCGCAGCCGCCAATGAGCGTCACCGCCATCGGCTACGGCGCCGGAACCGCCGATCTCGAAGGCCAGCCCAACGTCCTCCGCCTAATGGTCGGCGAAGCCGCTGAAAAGCGCGCGACGGCCGAATCCGAAACCATCCGTGTCCTCGAAGCCAATCTCGACGACATGAATCCCCAAATTTATGGCTACTTCCTCGAAAAGGCCCTCGCCGCGGGCGCGCTCGACGTGTTCGCCACTCCCGTGCAAATGAAAAAGAACCGTCCCGGTATGCTCGTCACCGTCCTCTGTAAACCCGAAGACGAAGCCAAGTTCCACGAAATGCTCTTCGCGGAGACGACCACCCTCGGCGTCCGCACCTACACCGCCGAACGCCGCGTCCTCGCGCGCCAGTGGGAAACCGTCCACACCGCTTTCGGGGAAGTCCGCATCAAAGTAGCCCGGCTCAACGGCCACATCCGCCAGGCTTCGCCGGAATTCGAAGATTGCCGTAAACTGGCAGAAGCGAAAAACGTGCCTCTACAGCGGGTCATGGACGAAGCCATGCGCACGTGGTTGACGAATAGCTAATAACTAAAAACTAAAAACTTGTAATTGCGCAAAGCATCTAGAGATAACCCGAATGCCTGAGAAAAAAGAAAAATTCTATCTGACCACGCCCATCTACTACACCAACGGGCTCCCGCACATCGGCCACACCTACACCACCGTCGTTGCCGACGTGATTCGCCGCTATAAGCGCATGCGCGGCTACGACGTCGTGATGACCACCGGCACCGACGAGCACGGCGTCAACGTCGAACGCGCCGCAAAAAAAGCCGATATCCCCGAATCCGAATTCGTCGCCAAAATGGCCGACGCCTGGCGCGCCCTCTGGGACGAACTCGGCATTCCCGCCGACGAATTCATTCGCACCACCGACCTGAAGCACGTCCGCACCGTCCAGTGGCTCTTCAAGCTCTGCAGGGAAAACGGCTACGTCTACAAAGGCCATTACACCGGCCAATACTGCATCTACGACAACGCCTTCGTGAACGATGCGAAGCCCGGCGACAACTGTCCCGATTGCGGCCGCCCGCTCGAAACCGTCACGGAAGAAAACTATTTCTTCAAGCTTTCCTCGTTTCAGAAGCCGCTGCTCGATTTCTACAAAAAGAACCCCGATTTCATTCAGCCCGATACGCGGCGAAACGAAATCATCAGCTTCGTCGAAGGCGGCTTGAAAGACCTCAGCATCACCCGCACCACCATTCGCTGGGGCATTCCCGTTCCCGGCGAAGAGCCTCACGTCTTCTACGTCTGGTTCGACGCCCTCACCGCCTATCTAAGCGCCGTTGGCGGCCCGGAATATGAAAAACGCGGCTACTGGCCCGCCGATCTCCACCTCGTCGGCAAAGACATCATCCGTTTTCACGCCGTCTACTGGCCCGCCTTTTTGATGGCCGCCATGCTCCCAGTCCCCAAACAAGTCTGGGCCCACGGCTGGTTCCTCATGGACGCCGCGAAAATGAGCAAGTCCAAAGGGAACGTCGTCCTCCCGCGCCCAATCGTCAACATGCTCGGCATGGACGCGCTCCGCTATTTCCTCCTGCGCGACGTCGTCTTCGGCCAGGACGGCAATTTCAGTTACGACGCCCTCGTCACCCGCTACAACAGCGACCTCGCCAACGGCCTCGGTAATCTAGCCAGCAGAGTGCTGACGATGATTCAAAATTTTTTTGAAGGAAGGATTCCGTCCCCGTCGAGGGCTGGAGTTGACGCGGGTCATTCAACTCTTGGAAGTTCGATGGTGGCAATCAAGGGACTTCTAACTGAAGGAGCATGGGATGAAACCGGCAAGGCGACCGCTAAGGGGCACTACGATTCGCTAAAGTTTGCGGCGGCGTTGCAAGAAATCTGGCAGTTTATCTCGATGGTCGATAATTTTCTGACTCAAGAAAAGCCATGGGAATTGGCGAAAGATACGTCTAAGAAGGATCATTTGGCCGAAGTCCTCTATGAAGCTGCGGAAGCACTTCGTTGTATTAGCGTCCTCGCGCATCCAGTCATTCCGAATGCGACACAGGCACTCTGGGGAAAGCTCGGGCTCCCAGGAGAAGTTGGAAGAGAGCAGATGGACGAATTGAATTGGGGCGGACTAAAGGGTGGTGAGCAGATTAAGGCAACACCCGCACTCTTCCCAAGGGTAGATCACCAAGAAGCAATAGAGAGGATCGAAGCAATGGCAAACGAAGAACTGAATCCAACACCAGCAGCACCCGTACCGGCCGCAAGCGCTCCAGTCGCCACCGGCGCGTCCGCGGCGGCAGCCCCCGCCCCGGCCGTCTCCGACAAAATCGGCATCGAGGACTTCACAAAAGTCGAAATGCGCGTCGGTCAGATCAAAACCGCCGAGCGCATCGTCGGCGCCGACAAACTCCTCAAGCTCACCGTTGACATCGGCACCGAAATCCGCCAGATCTGCGCCGGCATCGCCCAATACTACGAACCCGAATCCCTGATCGGCCGCAAGGTAGCCGTGGTCGTGAATCTCGCCCCGCGCAAACTCCGTGGCGTCGAGTCCAACGGCATGATCGTAGCCGCCTCCGTAGGTCCCGAAGGCCGCCCCGTCCTAACCGGCTTCCACGAAGAAGTAGAAGTCGGCGCCCGCCTGAAATAATCATGAATCACATCTCGCATAGGCCGACGACGCTGAATCGGTTTGTCGCCATATGCGTTTCGCTATTGCTAGGTTGGTTTGCGTTTCGGACTTGCATGCCGTTATTTCTTGTGACGACGCCGGGCGGCTGGCGGGAACAATATTTTGGGAGTGACGCGATCTGTTTGGTCTGCGCGATCGTTGTTTCAGTCATCACATATTTCGGAACTCTATTTTTGATTCGCAAGTTTGCAAAGAACAGGCTCTGATGAAAGCAAGAATAGAATGGATTTAGTCGATTCTCACGCCCACATCGACGGCCCCCAATTCGCCGAAGACCGCGACGCCATGCTAGCCCGCGCCCGCGTCGCAGGCGTCTCCACCATCCTAGCCATCGGCACCGGCCCAGGCCCCGAAAAACTCGACGCCGCGCTCCCCTTCGCCGAAGCGCACAACTGGATCTACACCACCGTGGGCATCCATCCCCACGACGCCAAAGAAGTAACTCCCACTCATCTCGATACTCTCGCCGCCCTCGCAAAACATCCCAAAGTAATCGCCTGGGGCGAAATCGGCCTCGACTATTTCTACGACCACTCCCCACGCGAAGCTCAAGAAACAGTCTTCCGCCAGCAAATGGAACTCGCTCAAGCCGCGAATCTCCCCATCATCATCCACTGCCGCGACGCCTGGGACGATTGCCTCCGCATCCTCGCCGACGCTTGGAAACCTATCGGCCTCGGCGGCATCCTCCACTGCTTCACCAGCACTCTCGATCACGCCCAAAAAGGCCTCGACATGGGCTTCCTCGTCTCCTTCACCGGCAACATCACCTATCCCAAAGCCCAAGCCATCCGCGACGTAGCGAAAGCTTTGCCCCTTTCGAACATTTTGATTGAAACAGACTCTCCGTACCTCGCCCCGCAACCCCATCGCGGCAAGCGCAACGAGCCTGCCTACGTTCTCGAGGTAGCAAAGGCGCTCGCGAATGTGAGAGACTTGGAGCTATCAGAAATTGCCGCCAAAACCACGGAGAATTTCCGCAGGTTTTTTCGGCTGACCCGGCCGGACGCGTCCACGGCCGAGGTGTCCCGCTAACAGGGGCGGGCCCGGAGAACGCATATCGCATTACTAACCGTCAAAGAGATTTTTGAATTGGTGAGCGAAGACCTCGTGAAGGTCGAGCAGGAGCTTTCGCGCCAAAGCGCCTCCGCTTACCAGCCCGTCTCCGAAATCACCAGCTATCTCCTCGGCGGGGGAGGGAAGCGCCTCCGCCCCGCGTTGCTCCTGCTTGCCCACGGCTACGCTGCCGGAAGCGAAGGCGATGCCCGCAGCGCCATCAAGCTCGCCGCCGTCGTCGAACTCCTTCATAGCGCCACCCTCATTCATGACGATGTCATCGACAGCGCCGACACACGCCGCGGTCGCCCCTCCGCCAATTCCCGCTGGGGCAATCACCGCAGCGTCCTCTCCGGCGACTGGCTTTACATGCAGTCCTTCCACATCGCCCTTCAGGAACGAAATTTCCACGTCCTCGACATCCTGATCGATCTCACCCAGAAAATGGTCGAAGGCGAACTCCTCCAGCTTGAAAAAATCGGCCGCATCGACGTCTCCGAAGACGATGCCCTGAAACTTTCCACCTACAAAACCGCTTGCCTCTTCAGCGGCTGCGCACGCCTCGGCGGAGTTTTGGGTGGCCTTGACGAAGAGCACGAAACCGCGCTCGCCGACTACGGCCGCTATTCCGGACTCGCGTTTCAACTCGTGGACGATCTCTTGGATTTCACCGCTTCCAGCGAGCAGCTCGGCAAGCCGGTCTTAAGCGATCTGAAAGAAGGCAAAGTCACCCTGCCGCTCATCTATGCAATGGAAAACGGCCATCGCGAAGCCCGCGAAATGGTGGCCCGCGTCCTCGAAGAAAAAGAGTTCGACTCCGTCCAGCCCGAAACCCTGGTGGCCCTCGTTCGCGATTCCGGCGCCCTCGACCGCACCCGCAACCTCGCGCTCGAATATGCCGTCCGCGCCAAAGCCTGCCTCAACGGTGGCGGCTACTCCGAATACGCCCGCGCCCTCCAAACCCTCCCCGACTTCATCCTCGACCGCGAGTACTGATGTACGGTAGCGCCGGCATCCTGCCGGCAAGCGTCCCCCGCCTCACGCTGCGTTACCACCCTCCTGCTCTGTGCTACCTTTGAACCCGGGACACCTCATGCTGCCCTTCAAATTGGTCTACCACGAGCGATACGACCTGAATCTCGGCGCCCACGTTTTTCCCTCCGAAAAATTCCGCCTGATCCACGACAAACTCCTAAACGACGGTGTCGCCGAACTCGACGACTTTCTCCGCCCCGAACCTGCCAGCGACGCCGACATCCGCCGAGTCCACACCGAAGACTGGGTCCAGAAACTGAAAACAGGCACCCTAACCGCCAGCGAGCAGATGAAACTCGAAGTCCCCTATTCCCCCGAACTCGTCCTCGCCTTCTGGCTAGCCGCCGGCGGCACAATCACCGCAGCCGAATCCGCCCTGCATAACGGCTTCGGCTGCAACCTCGGCGGCGGCTTTCACCACGCCTATCCCGGCCACGGCGAAGGCTTCTGCGCCATCCACGATGTCGCCGTCGCCATCCGCACGCTCCAAGCCCGCAACAAAATCACCCGCGCCATAGTGGTGGACACCGACGTCCACCACGGCAATGGAACCGCCGCAATCTTCGCCAAGGACGATTCCGTCTTCACCCTCTCCATCCATCAGGCGAACAACTACCCAGCCCACAAACCGCACTCCTCGCTCGATCTGAATCTCGAGGACGGCGTCGCCGACGAAGAATATCTATCCACGCTTCTGCCTGCGGTAAGAAAATCCATCGAAGCCTTCCACCCGGACATGCTCTTTTATGTAGGCGGAGCCGACCCCTACCGCGAAGATCAACTAGGCGGCCTGGATTTAAGCATGGAAGGTTTACAAAAACGCGACGCCGCCGTCTTCACCGAAGCTCGCAGCAAAAATATCCCAGTAGTCACCACACTAGCGGGCGGCTACGCCCGCCATCTGGCCGACACAATCCAAATCCACGTAAACACGATCCTCGCCGCCAAACAAGTAGCCCAACAAGAGTAGCGGCCACCTTCAGGTGGCCCCGCCTTTCAGTGCACAGGCTCCAGCCTGTGTTCTTTCCTTTCTTCCACTAGACCAGCCTGCGCTAATATTCAGATTTTCAGAGCACCATCGCCAGCAAGAAATCCTGGCTGTCAGCTAATGGCTGCTCCTACTCCGCCACAGCTGCCGCCGGCGCAACAATCTCCACGGGATGCAAGGTCCTCTCAATCGCCTCAACCAGCGTTTGATCCGAACCCTCCGGATCAAATCCCTCCGCCCGGTAAGCAATCTTCCCAGCTCGGTCCAACACCAACGTCGTCGGAAACGAATTCACCTGCAGCAACCGGTCCAGTCCATCCGCAAAAAGCACGCTGCTCTTCGGCTTCTCTTCCGCCAGGTAAGGCCCCACCAGCGTTTCATCCTCGTCGCAGTTCACCTCAAGAAACACCACATCCTTCTCCTGCCCTGCGAACTTCCCAGCCACTCTTTCGAAATGTGGCTCCCATTCACGGCAAGGCCCGCACCACGTCGTCCAGAAATTCATCACCAGCACTTTCCCTTTGGTTCCCGCCAGCGCAAACGGCAATCCGTCCGCCGCCTTGCGCAACACAAACTCCGACGGCTCTTTCAGTCCCCGGTTTCGCGCGGGTTTTGCCGCGACCGTCTCCGCAGCACTCTCGTCATACGTATGCAACAAATATTCCCCAAGTCCGTCTTCAGAGCCGTGGGCCAACCGCCAGGCATTCCCCAACTTCTTGCGCAACTCGGTCCGCGATGCGCCCGCCGGCGATCCGTCCGCCAACACAAACGCCAGAGCGTATTGATGAACCGCCACAGCCAGATCTTTCCGCAACTCAGCCAATTCTCCCAATCGTTCCGCCGCCGCCGCCCCCGGCGCCCGCCGGTAACTCTCCTCAAAATCTTTCTGCGCATCCTGCATGTCGTTCAGCTTCTGATGCAAGCGCCCGCGCACCAGAAAGATCGCCGCGGCGTCCCGCTGCTTGTCTTTTTCAAACTGTTCATTGGAAACGCGTGGAGATTTATTGTTCGACGATTCACGCTCGATCAGCTCAATCACGCGTGCGCAATAATTCGTGGCCCGTCGCCAGCCCGCGGCATCTCCATACCGCTCCAGCAACTGCACCGAAAGCAAGTTGATCGAAAGGTCTCCGGGATCGAGCGCCACCATGCGCTCCGCATATTCCGTCGCCGTGGAGTAATCTCGAAGCTGCAGGCTGGATTCCACGATCGCCCGGTAAATCTGCGGCCGCTGGGAAGATTGCGGATACTTTTTGAGATATTCCAGCAGGTTGTGCATCAACGCCGCCCGGTCGTTGCTCGCCTGCTCGATCGCCTTCTGCAGATCTTGCTGCTCAAGTGCCGCCGTCGTCGCAGCCCCCTGCTTGACTCCGCCAGTCTTTGCCGCGGGCGCAGGAGCAGGAGAAGATGCAGGGGCCGACGCCGGCGCGTTTTGTCCCGCGTCCGGCTTCTCCTGGGCCCCAGCGAATTCCGTGCCCGCCCAAGCAAGCACAACAAACGCGAACACGATTCTTAGTGGTTCTGTCAGAAAGGAGTTCACAACGCCATTGTACCGGGGAGTAGCCCATTTTGCAGATAGGCCGGAGAATGTGCAAAGCACTTTGGAGTGCGGCGGCTCAGCCGCCGCTTTTGAGCAGTTAACCCCGTCGCAACAAAATAATACGGCCTACCTGGATATCAACCGTAGAGCCCATCATCTGCCTACCCGTCGTCGGAGGGATGCGGGCATTTCTCGAACACAAATCTAACCGGAACAAATATCACGACCCACTCGAAACATTCACGCTCCCCGAAACCGTGTGCACTTCCACACGCCCCGCCGAATTCCCGATATGCGCGCGCAGCGAATGCTTATTCTGTTCCTCCAGAATCACCGGTATGCTCGTCCGAATGTCGCCCGAGGTGGATTCCGCCGAGAGCAGAAAGCTCGCGTTCGACGGCACGTGCAACTCCACCGATCCCGAAATCGTCTTCAACTCCCACAACCGGCTAGCCCCTGGATTTCCCGAAACCTGAATTGATCCGGAAATCGCGTGAACCTTCACGTCGTTACTCGCGCCCAGCACATCAATCGAGCCGCTCGCTGTCGACGCATCCACTCGATCGCTCGGGTGCTGAATCCGGATCGATCCCGAAGCCGCGCTGACCTTCACCTCGCCTTTCACATCCACCACCCGCGTGTCGCCCGACGCACTCGACACCCGCAGGCACCCGCCGATCGCTGACACATCAATCGACCCGCTCGCCGCATTCACCTGCGTATCGCGCTCGACGCGATAAACGTGCACATATCCCGAAGCCGAACTCGCCTTCACCGGCCCCTTCACGTTATCAATCGTGATGCCGCCCGAAGCGACTCCCGCGTCAATCTCCGTGTCATGCGGCGCTTCCACCTGGTAATCGATGGTTACATTCTTTAGCCACGAAGAATTCTTCCCTATTCGAATCGTGCTGCCGCTCTGCTCCAGTGGTGGGTTTGCGGCCACCTCTTCCACGCTCTTCGCGGAGCCGCCGAAGAGCGACCAACCGCCCGGCGAAACCTTCCCATGCACGTGCACCTTGCCATCTTCACTGCCTCGAATCTCAACATTCCCCGACCCGTTGCTCAACTCAATCCGCACTGGCGCCGTCACGGTGAAAGATCGGTCAAAGGTGGTGCTCTCCGCGGCAACTATAGGCAGGGCAAAAGCGGTAAACGCTGTGAATAGAAGTGCTTTGGAAAGGATGGTGACGTGGCGTTGAATCATGGGATCGATGCGCCCGGCGAACCGGGCCCTCCTGATACCCTCGTGCTTCTGCTAAAAGATACGCAGTTCCGGGCTAGGATGTTCCGGCCGTTTTGGAAAGCGTCTCGTTCAGCGATCCCTGCCGGTAACCCTCTAAATCTAAAGCCACATACGCAAATCCAGCCGCCTTCAGCGCCTGTGCCATCGCCGCCGCCATCTCGGGATCTAGTGCTCGCGGTAGCTCCTCCGGCGCCAATTCTACCCGCGCCAGCCTATCGTGCAGCCGCACCCGAAACTGCCTGAACCCCAGTTCACGTAACGCCGCCTCGCCCCGTTCCACCAGCGACAGCCGTTCCGCCGTAACCTCCGTCCCGTAAGGCAACCGCGACGACAAGCACGCCGACGCCGGCCTATCCCAGCAGGGAAGTTCCGCCCGCTTCGCCAGAAATCGTATCTCCGCCTTATGCAGCTTCGCCTCCAGCAGGGGAGTAAGCACCCTGTGCTCTGCCGCCGCCCGATGCCCCGGCCGAAAATCCGAAGTATCGTCGGCATTCACTCCGTAAGCTACCGCGGCAAACCTGCGCTCCTGCGCCAATCCATCCAGCACGGAAAAAAGTTCGTCCTTGCAGTAGTAGCACCGGTCCGCCGCGTTCGCCCGGTACGCCGGATTTTCCATCTCGTGCGTCGCAACAAATTCGTGCCGCACTCCCGTCGCCTTCAAGAAAATCTCCACCTGCTCCCGGTCGTAAGCCGAATAACTCTCCGAAAGCGCCGTCACCGAAAGCGCCTTCTCTCCCAGCGCCCGATGCGCCGCCCACGCCAGATACGCGGAATCCGTCCCCCCCGAAAGCGCCACAATCACCGAACGCACCTCGCCCAGCCGCGTCAAAAGCCCACGCTCTTTCTCCTCGGCCAACTCCGCCGAGCCCTCTCCCATCCGTATATTCACCAAACTCGCCATTTCGTTCTCCTGTGTCCTCCGCATCCCTCTTCTCAGCGTACTCAGCGCTCTCCGCGTCCTCGGCGCTAACTCTTTCCTTCTCTCTTCTCTGTGAACTCTTGCCTTCTCATTCTTACTTAAAATCCAACAAAACCTCCACCGTTCCCTTCGCCGGATCCGTCTGCAAAAAATGTCCCACCGTGTCGTAATGCACCGGTAATTCCTTGAATATCGTCTCCCGGTGCGATTCCAGCCGGAACAAAAAATCCTCAAACACTTTCTTGTCGAATAGATCCCCGGCCTTCATGCTCCAGGCCCCTTGAATCATCCGTTCCCCCGCCAGCGACATCCCCGAAATCGTCATCGACCCGTAGTGAAAAACCGGCCCTTCCACAATTGAAACCTCGTACGAAGTCGTATGCCCCGCGTCATCATAGGATGCAACCGGCGTCACCTTTGCCTCCAGAAATCCCCGCTGGCCATACTCCTCCCGCACCCGCTCCCACCCGCCTTCAATCGCCTGTCCGTTCGCCACATCGCCAACCTTCAATCCCATCGTGTTCGTCAGCGTGATCGACGAAATCGCCGCATTCCCTTTCCACTCCACGCCCTTCCACCGGTAAATCGTCCCTGGCACGCACGGCACATACACCGGAATCTGATTCGCCAGCTTCTGTTGGTTCGGATCTCCCGAAAGCCGCACTTCCGCCGGCCCGATCTTCGCCTGCAAAAATCCCTGCTGCTGGTAAATAGGCCGAATCTGCTCCGCCAGGAAAATATCAATCGTCATCCGCGAATAGGGGTGTCCCACAATCTCCGCAATGTGCGCGCGCACGGCCAGATCTTCCGTAAGCTTCGGGTCGCTGAATTCCAGCTTGGCAATCTTCGGCACCGGCCCTTCCACGCTGAATTGCTGCTCCGAACCGTCCGACAGCGGGCTCAGCACAACCTGGTGCGTAATCGCCACATGAGGATCCCGCGCGGACACAAACGCTTTCAGCACAGCCGCCGCCCGTTCCACTACTTGTCCCGCCTCAGGCAAATGCCCGTCGTAAAAGGGAATCTCCTTGCGCAGTGCTTCATCCAGCTCCGAATCCGAATACCACGGAAAATTGTCGTAAGAAACCGGCAGCCGCTGATTTTCCTCGATGTGAAACGTCACCACCAGGTTGTCATTGTGCGTTTCGAACTTGAAATTCACCTTGGCAAAAAGCCCCGTGCGCACCAACGCGTCGGCCGCATCCTGCAACTCCTTGCGCCCTACTTGCGCGCCGGGCGCGAGTCCCGTCAGTGGAACGATTTGCGCTTCAGTGAGATGTTTGGCGCCCTCAACGCGTACTTCACGCAGCGTTGCGGTCTGCGCATGCAGCAGAGGAGATACAAGGATGGCGAGAAACCCAGCGAGAAGGGAAGGCGCCCGGCGGATCCGCATACGCTCATTCTAGCCGAATTTCGTCTCTGTACGCGAAGCGCCGATTAAGTTGCCCTGTCGTAGGCCTATTCCACGGTCACCGATTTCGCCAGGTTCCGCGGCTGATCCACGTCGCACCCGCGCCGCACCGCGATGTGATATGCCAACAGTTGCAGCGGAATGATCTCCAGCAGCGGCGAAAGCAAATCTGGCGCCGAGGGCAATTCGATAATCTGGTCAGAGGCCTCGCGCGCCAGATGGTCGCCCGAAGTTACCACGGAAACCACAATGCCGTCGCGCGCCTTCACCTCTTTAATGTTCGACACGCTCTTTTCGTACAGCGTCATCGAAGCCGGGTCCGTCTCATCCCGCGTAGCGAGCACCACCACCGGCAAATTCTCATCGATCAGCGCGTTAGGCCCGTGCTTCATCTCGCCGGATGGGTAGCCCTCCGCATGAATGTAAGAAATTTCCTTCAGCTTCAATGCACCTTCGAGCGCGATCGGATAATGGATGCCGCGGCCAAGATACAAAAAATCCGATTGCCGGAAATATTGCCGCGCCAGTGTCTCGTAAAATCCCGTCTCTTCCGCCTGCAAAATCGTCTCCATCTTATGCGGGATGCGCGTGAACTCCAGCATCAGCTTGCGCGCCGCGTCCGCCGCCATCTTCCCCCGCACCTGCCCAAGGTACGACGCCAGCAGCAGTAGTGCCGCAAGTTGCGCCGTAAACGCTTTCGTCGACGCCACCCCAATCTCCGGCCCCGCATGAGTCAGGATCGTCCCGGCCGCCTCCCGCGTAATCATCGACCCCTTCACATTGCAGATCGCTAGGCTCGGCGACCCCTTTTGCTTCGCCTCGCGCTGCGCCGCCAGCGTATCCGCCGTCTCCCCAGACTGGCTGATGCACACGGTCAACGTCCGGGAATCAATAATCGGGTCGCGGTAGCGAAACTCGCTTCCGTAGTCCACTTCCACCGGCAGCCGCGCCAGCCGCTCAATCATGAATTTTCCGGCCAGCCCCGCGTGCCAACTCGTTCCGCAAGCCACAATACGCACATTCTGGAATTCCCGAAACGCTTTTTCCGTGATCGCCATTTCGTCCAGAAAAACTTTGCCGGTGTCCTGCGAAATGCGTCCCAGCATCGTGTCGCGCACCGCCCGCGGCTGCTCGAAAATCTCCTTCTGCATGAAATGCTTGTACCCACCCTTTTCCGCCATGATCGGGTCCCACGTCACTTGGTGGGCCGGGCGATCCACCGGCTTCCCATCCAGATCCGTCACCCGCACTCCGTCGCGGCTCAGCACCGCCACGTCGCCATCCGCCAGGAAGAAAATCTTCCGCGTGTGCTCCAGCAGCGCCGGAATGTCGCTCGCCACAAAAAATTCTCCGTCGCCTAGACCGATCACCGAAGGCGGCCCGATGCGCGCCGCGATCAGCTTCTGCGGATCCTTCGCGGAAAGAAATACTAGCGAATATATTCCACGCAGGTCCTTCAGCGTTTTCCGCACCGCCTCTTCAAACGGCAGCTCCCTCGCGTACTTTTCCACGAGATGCGCCACAATCTCCGTGTCCGTCTCCGTCACGAATTTGTGCCCCTCGCGCTGCAATTTCTCCTTCAGCTCCAGGTAATTCTCGATAATCCCGTTGTGCACCACCACGTACTGCCCCGTGCAATCCCGATGCGGGTGAGCATTCTCTTCCGTCGGCCGCCCATGTGTCGCCCACCGCGTGTGCCCGATCCCATACGTCCCCTCAATCGGCGATTCCCGCAGCACCTCTTCCAAGTTCTTCAGCTTTCCCGGCGCGCGCCGGATCTCAATCTTCCCCGTGCCGTTTACCACCGCGATTCCCGCCGAATCATATCCACGGTATTCCAGCTTCCGCAGCCCCTCGATAATCACGGGGACCACCTTCTTAGGCCCGATATAGCCGACAATTCCGCACATGCGGCAGTCTCCTTGAATTTGTACGCTTAGGGTAACACGCGCATTCCTGTGGGCCTATGGAATGCGTGCAATACGATTGCCAAACTTACCGCCGGCTGGGCCTGTTTAACGGCCGTTCCAACTGAAACGTGTTCAACTTCCGGTTGGCGTCAAAATAAAACGTAACACGCGCGATCACTGGCTGGACCGCCTGCGTATCCGTTCGTCGGATATTCGCCACAATCGTCCCCTGCTTCTGCGCGGCCAGGATGGGATACCCGTGATTGTCCAAAAAAGCGACAACCTTTTCCTCTGGGGTGCGCGGCGGGAGCTGCTGCTCCAGCATCACCTGAATGGGCTTCAGTTGCGGATCTTCCGTGCGAACCGTCTTCTGGCATCCCGCGAAATTGGCCAGCGTCAGAGCAAGCAACAACCAGCCCTGCTCCCAGACGCGCAGCGAAAACGTCCCTCGAAAAAATGGAAAGCGCAACGCCATGCAACCGCTCTTATTCCACGATCTCGAATCGAAACTCTTCAATCACCGGATTCGCCAGCACTTCCTTCGAAATCTGCTCCACCTGCTTCTGCGCTTCGTCGCGGTTCCAGCCATCCAGGTTCAACACAAAAAATTTCCCCTGCCGCACGTCCGAAACCTGCTCATACCCCAGGCTCGACAGCGCATGGTGAATCGTCTTTCCCTGCGGATCAAGCACCGTCCGCTTCGGCATTACCCAAACATGTGCTTTCATGCCCATCAGTATATCAATTCACTCCCAACCCGCGTAGCGTCCACCTTCAGGTGGACCCTCTTGCTTCCCAAATCCCACATCCCAAATCCTACCCAACCTTCCCAAACGCACACCGAAACCCATTCTCCACCACTCCCAAAATCTCCTCCTCCGTCAACCCAATCCGCCACGCGTTCCGATATTCCTCCTCCAGCGAAGTATGAAACATCGCCGGATCATCCGTCGCAATCGTCACCGCCACCCCGCGCCGCAAAATCTCCGCCAGCGGATGCTCCTCCATCGTCGCCGAACTCTTCCCCAGCTGCACTTCCAATGCCCCCGTCCGCAAATTGCTAGCCGGGCAAATCTCGAGGGGAATTTTTCTTTCCGCCAACATCTCCATCAACGCCGCATCCCGAATCGCGGCAATCCCATGCCCGATCCGCTCCACGCTCAGAATCTCAATCGCTTCGCGAATCATCTCCGGTCCGCCAATCTCTCCGGCGTGCATCAGCTTGTGGAAGCCATAGTCTGCCGCGCGCTCATAAACCTTTCTAAACTCCGCGGTCGGGACGCTAAGTTCATCTCCCCCGATCCCAAACGCCACAATCCGCCGCGAATTGCACCCCCGCGCAACCTCCACCACCCGCATCGCGGCCTCTGCCCCGAATTGCCGCACCGCGTCGAAAATCCAGTTCAATCGCAACCCTCGCCGCTCAAAAGGCTCCGTCGCCTCCAGAATCGCCGCAAAATTGGCTTCCGGCTGCTGCTGCCGCAAGAACATCACGCCCACCGACAGCGTCAACTCCGCGTACACGACCTTCTGCTCCAACAACTGTTCTGCCAGATCCGCCGCAATCAGCGCGAAATCTGCCGGCCCGCGAACGAACGACGTCACCCACTTGAACGCATCCAGAAACCCTGCGAAATTCGTGTACGCATACCGCCGCCGCACCTCCTCCTCCGCCAACGTCACGCCGTGCCGCGCCGCCAGCGCGCTCGCAACCACCGGGCGGATCGATCCCTCCAGATGCAAATGCAATTCCGCCTTGGGAAGGGAAGCGATTCGTTCAGGAAATGGAATAGCTTGCACGGTGTGAAATCTAGTGAGGAAGTTGCGGCTTCCCCGCATTCGTCCACGCGGTCAGCCAATAAGATCCAACGTCGGTCGAAGCTTCCGAAAGCTGCCGGATCAGCGACGCCGCGGTCAAATTATAAAACCGGTCGTAATACTCATCCGTGTACGAGTTCAGCCCCTTCATCGCCCGCCGGTCCGCAAGCAGCAGCGATTCCACCAGGCTGTGCCCCTCAAGGCACGCTTCAAACGCGTAGTCCGTCGGATCGCCGATGAAAAACGCATCGTGCGTGCTCAACGGGAAAAAAGATCCGTAACGCACGATCAGCACGCTGTTGAACCGGTCATTGATCCCATTTTGCTGCGTCAGCCGCCCATCAAAATTCTCCGTCGTGTTGAACGGGTCATGAGCCTCCGCCACATAATTCGCCAGGAACGCCGCGTCCAGCTTTGCCTGCTCCCATCGCCCCGCCCGCATATCTTCCGTCAGCTTCTGGCTGTACACGCCAATCTGCCACGGCAGCAGTCCCGTCGCGTGAATCTTGGATTTGCTGTATTTCTCAATCGCCGCTTTGTAGCTGCGCGGCAGCGCCGAAAACGGGAACTTCCCGTACTTATCCAATTCGATGAAGTGGTTATTGCGCTCCCAGGGATGCTCGTCAATCAACCCCAGCGGGTCGTCCACGTGGTCCATCAAAAATTTCCGGTTGCTCTCGAAAAACGGCCGGATCTCATTCGGCAGCGTGTCCACCGCGTGATTCACCACCAGTCGCTGCGCGCTCTCTCCCCACGCCAGCGTCAGCCGCGGAGCCAGCAGCCCCAACACCGCGAGGATTAAAACCGCTTTTCCCTTCGTTCGCGCGTTCACAAAGAATCGCCGGGGCATCTCTCATGTCCTTAACGGATTCTTACTCGGTTGCGCCTTCTTACTGAGTTGCGCCGGAAAGCCTTAGGGTACTCTTCCTGCGGCCGTAAAAATAATAAATCACCAGCCCGATAATCAACCAGGCGAAGAATCGCAACCAATTCATGATCGGCAATCCCGCCATCAGCAGCACGCAGGTAATGATCGTAATCACCGGCGCAAGCGGTCCCCCGGGCGCGCGGAAAGCCCGCGGGCGGTCCGGCTCACGATATCGCAAAATCAGCACGCCCGCGCCAACCAGCGCAAACGCAAACAATGTCCCGATGTTCGAAAGATCCGCCAGCGTCCCGATGTCCAGCAATCCCGCGGGAACGCCCACGACAAACCCCGCCAGCCACGTCGAAAAATCCGGCGTGTGAAATCTTGGATGCACGCGCCCGAAAATCCGCGGCAGCAAACCGTCGCGCGACATCGCAAACCACACCCGCGCCTGCCCCAATTGGAAAACCAGCAGGGAAGAAATCATCCCCATCAGCGCGCCAACCAGAACCATCAGCCGCGCAGTGCCGAAGTGCAGCTTCTTCATCGTGTTCACCACCGGCGCCGCGTCATCCATCAGCGTTTGCCACGGCACCAGCCCGGTCAGCACCACCACCACCGCGATATAAAGAATCGTGCAAACCACCAGAGTGGCAATGATTCCGCGCGGCAGGTCCCTCTGCGGATTCTTGCACTCCTCCGCCGCCGTCGAAACCGAATCAAATCCAATGTAAGTGAAGAACACAATCGACCCGCCCGTCAAAATTCCCGGCCAGCCATTCGGCGCAAACGGATGCCAGTTCGCCGGCTTAATAAAGCGCGAGGCAACGCCCACAAACACCAGGATCGCCACAATCTTCAGCAGCACCATGATGTTGTTCGTTTCCGCCGACTCCTTAATCCCCCGCACCAGGATTACCGTCAACAGCATCACGATAATGAACGCCGGCCAGTTGAACCCGAAATGCCATCCGGGGCCGTAAATCATGTTGCCCTGCAAATCGGGCAAGCCACTCGGCAGATACGCCGGCGAAATCCATTTCGGATCAGGATGCCATCCAAACCAGTCCAGCAAATCCACCACGTGCGCCGAAAACCCCACGCTCACCGCCATGTTGCTCACGGCATATTCCAGAATCAAATCCCATCCGATGATCCACGCGATCAACTCCCCCATCGTCGCGTAAGTGTACGTATACGCGCTCCCCGCAATCGGGATCATCGCCGCAAGCTCCGCATAACAAACCGAAGCAAATCCGCACACGACGGCCACCAGAATAAAAGAAATCGCAATCGCCGGTCCCGCGCCCGGCCGCCCAAACGATGTGGATCGTGTAATCAGGTATTGCAAAAGGGGAGCGTTCAAAATCGAGGAAACCTGCAGCTTCTGCCCGGCAATCGCCGTTCCCACCACTGTGAAAATTCCCGAGCCAATCACCGCCCCAATGCCCAGCGACGTCAGGCTCAGCCAGCCCAGCGATTTTTTTAATCGGATTTCTGCGTTTTCGGAGTCGGACAGCAGTTGGTCAATGTTCTTACAGCGAAACAGTGGTGACGCCACCCAAGCTCTCCGATCGCATCCGCGCCCCTCGGCGCCAGCCAAGGAATGGCCGCGCAACCTGTCTCAGGCCGGACACGCAATGTAGGAACGTTAGCGCCCCACTCTATCGCGACTCCCCACCCCGCGCAACTCGCCCCACCGTGGGGCAATCGACCAGTTTTCGAGTATCCGCCTTATCAGGAGTTGAAAATTTGTTCGCCGTAAATTCTGCGATAAGGCTGCGCGGTTTCTAGATATTGCAATCAATCGCTTTGCTCTGCCGGATTACGCCGCTTTCATCAGTTAGGGCCGCATACCAACACGTCTTGTCCGCTAGGTCTTGCAGTCTAATATCGTAACCTTTGCCATCCGCGTGTACATTCAATCGTATACTCCATCCGGGCAAAATTTCAGGCACGTCCCCGAAGTGCCCCTGGGGGTTCTCCGAGTAAAATCGGGCAACCCACCCATCGAAGAATTTCGGCTGATGAGCTAACAAAGTCGGCCACGATGAGTAGGCACCGTACTTGGAAAGCTCGCCTACTTCGGCTGTGTTGATTGTTCTCAGGAAACCGACTGCGACACTGTGGCGTTCTTGGTCGGACTTCGCAGGGCTTGTGGCGGTATCCTGTGCGAATTGCGGTGTCTGAACTCCAAGGAGAAACACGAGCAATACTGTTCTCAAAATGACCAGACGTTTATTCATGTCAGATTGTCCTCCCGGTCATCGGACCGCCCACAGTCTTAGCATACTGATTAGCTAACTGATAGAGGTAGAGCTTAACTCTTGATTAACGCGGTTACCGGACAAATGAAGTAATAGTACGCCTGCCTACCATAGCTGCCACCTTCAAGTGGCCCCGCTTGCTCCTCCAACAAACTTCTACTCCTCGCTCGGTCGCAAAGCCCAAATCGCATCCGCCCTTCCCATCAAGAACGCCACAAAACAAAGCCCCAACACCGAATGCTCCAGCGACGCCCCGAAATACTGCCACATCGGCGCTCCCGCCCCCGGATAATTCGACGAAAACAACAGCGTCAACATAAACAGCAGACCAAACGCGCTAGCCCGCCGCACCCAAACTCCCAGCGTCAACGCAATCCCAATCGCCAACTCCCCATACGCCACCAGAAACGCGATCGGCCGCGCATGCGGCAACACAAAGCCCCGCAAAACCGGCGCCATGAACGGATACGCTCCACTCTCCAAAAACTTGTTAATCCAAAATTCAAATCCCCCGTGCAAAGTAAATTGCGTCCCAAAAACCTTGTACTGCCCGAAAATCAGGAACAATATCCCCACGCAAATCCGCAAAAACGCCAGCGCCCGCTCGTTTCCGCGATGGGGACCACTGTGCCCTCGCATCCGCCTCCACTATCCCGAGAATTCACCGACCAACTTAAGAGGTTGTCATCCCGAACCCGCGCCCTTTGCGGGTGAGGGACCTGCTTTTTCTTCAATCCTCGCGCGCTCGATCGCCACTCAGACTTGTTGCAATTGTGCGAATCGCTCGACAAACTTCTTCGTCCCGCGCCCCGGAAAACTCACGCTAACCCGGCGATCATCATCCTCGCCCTCAACGCCCACCACCGTCCCTACTCCATACTCCGGATGCCGCACCTTCTGCCCCAGCAGCGGATCCGCCTGCCCGCCACGTTTCATTGCCGACCGACCGAACGACGGCGTGGTCGCAGCCGCCGCACGCCGCTGCGGCACACGCGCCGCGGGCGTGGATATTCCTCGCACCCGCCGCGTAAATTCCTCCGCACTATACGAATACTCCGGGTCCGGCTCATACCGCCGCGTCTCCCCAATCTCCGCCATCGACCCCCGCACCGTCTCCACCAACTCGCTCGGAATCTCCGCCAGAAACCGCGAAGGGAGCGACGCCCGCATCTGCTGCTCATTCCCAAACACCCGCCGGTACACCGCCCGCGTCAGCGTCAGCGTCTTCCGCGCCCGCGTCATTCCCACGTACACCAGTCGCCGCTCCTCCTCAATCCCTTTTTCTTCATTGATCGACCGGCTGTGCGGGCAAATCCCGTCTTCCATCCCGGTCAGAAACACGTGGTCAAACTCCAGCCCCTTCGTGCTGTGCAGCGTAATCAGCGTAACGCCCGGCTTCCCCTCAAACGAATCCGCATCGCTCACCAGCGCCGCCGCATCCAGAAACTCCGTGAACGATTCGCCCGCATCCATCGCCTCGGCCACCGCGCGAACAAGTTCTTCCAGGTTTTCAATCCGCGCCACATCCTCCGGCGTGTTCCGGTCCTTCAACGCACTCATGTAGCCGGTCTCTTCCAGAACATACCGCAAATAATCCGCCGGCTCCTTTGTCGAATAACCATCCTGCAGCCGCTGAATCAATTCGCGAAACGCCCGCAAGGGCGCCACAGCCCGGCTCGATGCGGGATTCGTCATCAACGATTCCATCGCATCCCAGAACGACAGCCCTTCCTTCTGCGCCACATCCCGCAACGCATCCACCGTCGTCTTCCCAATCCCGCGCGCCGGCACATTCAGCACCCGCAGCAGCGAAATATCATCTTCCGGATGCAGCGCCAGCCGCACATACGCCAGCGTATCCTTCACTTCCGCGCGATTGTAAAAACTAAATCCCCCCACCAGCTTGTACCGCACGCCGCGCCGCCGGAACACCTCTTCAAACGAACGCGACTGAAAATTTGTCCGGTATTCCACCGCACACGTCTGGTCCGAATCGTCGCCCAAAATCCGTTCCAGCTCCCCGGCCACAAACTCCGCCTCCGCCTGCGCGTCCCGCGCCTCGAAGTAACGAAGATTTCCCCCCGCCTCATTTTCCGCACGCAAAGTCTTGCCCAGCCGGTCCGGATTGTTCGCCACCACCGCCCCGGCCGCATCCAGAATCTTCTGCGTCGAGCGGTAATTCCGCTCCAAGCGGATCACCTTCGCGGCAGGGAAGTCCTGCGAAAAGCTCAGCAAAATGGAAACGTCCGCCCCGCGCCACCGGTAAATCGACTGGTCCTCATCGCCCACCACACAGACATTCTGCCGCTCGTTCGTCAGCATCCGCAGCAGCTCATACTGCACGCGGTTCGTATCCTGATACTCGTCCACGTGCAGATACGCAAACCGGTTCCGCCACCGCTCGCGCACCTGTGGCGCCTCCCGCAGCAGCCGCGCCGACCGCAGCAGCAAATCGTCGAAATCCACCGCCTTGCTCTGCTTCAGCAATGTCTCGTAACCCGCGTAAATATCCGCCACCTTCCGCGTGTCCGGCCCAAACGCTTCCGCACGCATCTGCTCCGGCGTCTGCGCATGATTCTTCGCAAAGCTGATCCGGCTCAAAACATTCCGTGGCGTCAGCGCCTCGTCATCAATCAGCAGTTTCGCCATCGCCAGCTTCACCGCCGCCAGCTGGTCGTCGTCGTCGTAAATCGCAAAATCCTTCGCCAATCCCGCATGCACCGCCTCGCGCCGCAGCAGCCGCGCGCAAAGCGAGTGAAACGTCGAAATCCACGGCCGCTCCGGCGGCACACCCGCGCGCAGCAGCAGATCGCTCACGCGCGTCTGCATCTCCTCCGCCGCTTTGTTCGTGAACGTCACCGCCAGGATCGCGTCCGCCGGCGTTCCCTTGGCGATCAGATTCGCCATGCGGAACGTAACCGCTCGCGTCTTTCCCGTCCCAGCGCCGGCAAGGATCAATACCGGTCCCTCAGTAGTTTCAGCGGCAAGACGTTGTTCAGGATTCAGTTTTTCGAGCAGGTTTTCCATGGGGTCCGGGGGAATCAGAATTGTTTTCGCACAACCATGTTAGCCGACGGCGCAGTGCCCGGCAAATCAGCGCGCACATTTTGATAAATTACTCAATGTTTCTCACAAACAAAAAAACGACCACTCACTGCGCAACACCCAAAACCTGTCATCCTGAGCGCCCGCCTGAGGCGGGCGCGAAGGACCTCAACGCAAAGAACTTGCTCACATTTTAGCTAGGGCTAGTTCGGGCACAAGTAATGTGCACCCACGATCACAAGCCGGATTCTCTGCTTCCGCAACCAACCAATTGTTCGTAGCCGGAAAGCCAGGCCTAATTCGATGAATTACGGCTGAAATCAATATCAAAATAAAAAATCGCCTGCTTCGACGTCATCCTCTGCAAATCCGGCACATACAACCTCGCCGTCTGCAACAAATCCCATTCCCCGCGCAAATCGAAATACACCAGCCCCTCCATCGCGCCGTGCGCCCCAATCACGCTCGAGGGCATTCCCGCATTCTGGCAAGCCGCCTGAAACTCCTCCCAATTCTTGTCCCGCGCAGGCTTCGGCCTGCTGATCGGCAGCGGTATCGGACTCCTCCGCGCCGTCGGGTCTTTCCCGTTCTGCTTCAGCAGCACTGCATCCGCCACGTCATCCGCCGACAGCGCCTGCAGCTCCTGCCGGTTCTCCGGGTCCAGCAGCACCAGCAGCCGAATGCGCTGCAGATTCAATTTCACCGCCTCATCGTTGTCGTTGCGAATAGTCAGCCGCAGCGCCACGATGCCCGCCGCAAACGGTGTCTTCTTCGGAAATTTTTCCTTGTAACGGTTCGCCTGCGTCCACGGCTCCACGCCAATCGTGACGCCCTCATGCGCATCCAGAATGGAGGTCCGCAGTGGTTTGCTCTCTTGTCCACCCGCACCCCGCCCCAACAGAACCCCCAAAAACACCGCCACAACCACAGCAAGGAGTTTCCTCATGAGGCTATAATAGACTGTTTGCATCCTGAGGCCTTCGATTCTTGGGGGAGAAGCCGGGTTGCTCCGCTTCTCGACCCTCGGGCGCACGCGAATCCCGGAACAACCGGAGTCACATCGAGTGTATTTCCTCTATAGCGTATTGATGGGCCTCGCCGCCCTGCTGACGTCGCCCTATTGGCTCATCCAGGGCCTCCGCCACGGCAAATATCTCTCCAATCTCGGCCAGCGTCTCGGCTTTTCCATTTCGGGACTCGAAAAGCTCCCCGCCCAGCATCCCGGCTCCATCTGGATTCACGCCGTCTCCGTCGGTGAAGCCCTCTCCGGCGTAACCCTCGCCCGCCGTCTGAAAGACGCCTATCCCCAGCGTCCCCTCGTCATCTCCACCACCACGCTCACCGGTTACGCTCTCGCCAAGGAGCGCATGCCCTTCGCCGACGCAGTAATCTATTTCCCCCTCGACTGGGCCTTCAGCGTTCGCCGCGTCCTCGACGCCGTCAAACCCGCCGCCGTCATCATTCTCGAAACCGAAATCTGGCCCAACTTCCTCCGCGAATCTGGCCGCCGCAACATCCCAGTGTTCTTTGTCAGCGGCCGCATCTCCGATCGCTCCTTCGCTCGCTGGCAAAGTTATCTCGGCGTTTTCGGTTTCTATCTCAAGCCGCTCCTGAGGTCCGCCCTCAGCCACGCCGCCGCCTTCCTCATGCAGTCCCAACAGGACGCCGACCGCATTCACGCCCTCGGCGCCCCGCCCGAAAAAGTCACTGTCAGCGGCAACCTCAAATACGACCTCGAATTGCCCACGCCCACTCCGCTCGCCAAATGGCTTGAAGAAGAATGCGCCCGCCACGGCCGCCGCCCGCTCATCGTAGCCGGCAGCGTCGTCGCAACCGAAGAACCCCTGGCACTGCTCGTGTTCGGCGTAGTCCAGGGCGATTTTCCAAAGGCCCTCCTCGTCCTCGCTCCCCGCAAGCCCGAACGTTTCGCTCCGGCCGCCGAATTTATCGAAGAGTCCCACCGCAAATTCGTCCGCCGCTCCGAACTGTCTCTTTCCGGCCCGGGCATCTCCCCCAACGCCAACCCTAGTCACAACGGGATCGCCGACGACGTCACCGTTCTCCTCCTCGACTCCATCGGCGAACTCGCCTCTCTCTATCGCCTCGCCGACGGCGTTTTCGTCGGCGGTTCGCTGGTAGATTCCGGCGGTCACAACATTCTTGAGCCCGCCGCATTCGGCAAAGTCCCCGTCTTCGGCCCGTCCATGGAAAATTTCGCTGCCATGGCCGCCCGCTTTGTCGAATCCAAGGCCGCCATCCAGGTCGCAAGCCCAGAAGACGCCGGCGTCGAAATGATTCACCTCCTCAAGGATCCCGAAAAGATGCGGCGCATGGGCGGCACCGCGCGCCAACTTGTCGAAAGCAGCCGCGGCGCTCTCGACCGCGCCCTCGCCGCCATCTCTCAACACCTCGCCCAGCACCACGGTGGTGCGGCGCGATGAAGTTTCCGCCGTGGCTGCGTCTGCTGCTGTGGCCGGCGTCGGTACTCTACGGCGATCTCGCGCGTCTCCGCGCCCGCCTCTACGCGCAGGGCACTCTGAAAACGAAACGCCTGAACACGCCAGTCATCAGCGTAGGCAACCTCACCGTCGGCGGCACCGGCAAAACCCCCATGGTAATCTTCCTCGCCGATCGTTTTCTCGCCGAAGGCAAACGCGTCGGCATTCTTACCCGCGGCTACAAAGGCGTCGCCGGCACCAGCGACGAAATCGAGCTGATGAAATTCCGCCTGCAGGATCGCGTCATGTTCGGCGTCGGCCCCGACCGCTACGAACAAGGCCGCAAGCTGGAAGAAAGAGGCGTGGACCTCTTTCTCCTCGACGACGGCTTCCAGCATCTCCCTCTCTTTCGCGACGTCAACATCCTCCTCATGGACGCCTCGCAACCCCTCGGCCGCGAAAGCATGTTGCCCTCCGGCAACCTGCGCGAACCCGTTTCCGCCATGGATCGCGCCGACCTTCTCGTCGTCACCCGCCTCGAAGCCTCACCCGCCACTCTCGCTACAATCGAAAAGCTCCAGGACTATCCCGTCTTTTCCGCCGTCACCCGCCTCCTCGGCTTCCGCCGTCTAGGCGCGGGAGTTCAACTCCTCTCCGCTCAGGAAATTGGCCCCGGCCCTTTCTACGCCTTCTGCGGCATCGGCAACCCCAAAGCCTTTTTCCAGGACTTGAAGACCTGGAACATTCCCGTCACTCAATCCAGCGAATTTCCCGATCACCATCGCTATGACCAGCGCGACGCCTTCGAACTCGAGCAGGTAGCCCGCACCAGCGGCGCCAAAGCATTCATCACCACCGAGAAAGACGCGCAAAATCTCTTCGGCGTCCCCTTCGCTGAATTTCCCGTCTTCCTTGCCATAATCGAAATGGAACTCCCGCAGCAGGACGCGTTTCTTGGTTTCATCCGCGACCGTCTCGCCGCAAGGAGCGCCGTGGCATGAAAATCATGATCCGCGCCACAAACTGGGTCGGCGACGCCATCCTGGCCCTGCCCGCGTTGCGCGCCGTCCGCCAGCGCCATCTTGACGCATCGATCAGCATCGTCGCCCGTCCCTACGTCGCCGACATTTATCGCGACCAACTAATTTGCGATGAGCTAATCCCCTATGACCCCAACGGCGAACACCGCGGCTGGAGCGGCCGCGAAAAACTCGCCGCCCATCTCCGCAGCCGCAGATTCGACGTCGCCCTCCTCCTGCAAAACGCCTTCGACGCCGCATGGCTCGCCTGGCGCGCGCAAATCCCCCAGCGCATCGGCTACGCTCGCGACGCCCGCAGCCTGCTTCTCACCAAACCCATTCCCGTTCCCAAGCCCGGCGAAATTCCCCCGCACGAAAAGTTTTACTATCTCGAACTTCTCCGCCGTGCCGGCTGGCTCGATCAACTCACCGACGAACCGCACATCACCCTCCGCGTTCCCGACGCAGCACGCCAGCGCGCCGCGCAAACACTTCTCGAAGCCGGCGCAAGGCCACACGCCCAACGAATCGCCGTCGGCGCCGGCGCCTCCTACGGCTCCGCCAAGTGCTGGCCACCTGATCGTTTCGCTAAATCATTAAACGTCTTGCTTTCCTACACTGACGCCGACGTAATTCTCTTCGGCACTCCCGGCGAACTCCCCGTCTCCACCGCCATCGCCGCCGAATTGCAACGCGCGCCCATCAATCTCACCGGCAAAACCTCCATCGCTGATCTCCCCGCTCTACTTTCCCAATGCCACCTCTTTCTCGGCAACGATTCCGGCGCGATGCACGTAGCCGCCGCCGTCGGCCTGCCAGTTGTCGCCGTCTTCGGCCCCACCGATCCCAATGGCACCGCCCCGGTAACGCCGCGCGTCGCCATCGTCCAGCAAAAGCCCTACTGCAGCCCGTGTTTCCTTCGCCGCTGCCCAACCGATCATCGCTGCATGACCGCCGTCACGCCCGCCATGGTCGAATCCGCGCTGCAGTCAGCGCTGGCGGAGGTGCCTTCTGCCTGACCCCTCCGCGCGCCGCCCCGCGGTCTTCCTCGATCGCGACGGCACCATCGCCGATGAAGTCGGCTACTTGAATCATCTCGACCGTTTTCGTATGTTTCCGTTTGCAGCCGAAGCCATCCGCCGCTTGAATCAGGCAGGCGTGCCCGTGGTCGTCGTCACCAATCAATCCGGCGTGGCCCGCGGCTATTTTCCGGAATCGCTGCTGCACGATGTCCACGAGCGGATGAAAAGGGAACTGGCCCAGGCCGGCGCGCATCTCGATGCGGTTTATTATTGTCCCCACGAAAAGGCGGACGCCTGCGACTGCCGCAAGCCGAAACCCGGCATGCTGCACCGCGCAGCGCAGGAACTTGGCATCGATCTGAAACGCTCTTTCGTGGTCGGCGATCGCTACGGTGACATGGAACTCGCCTTCAACGCCGGCGCAAAGGGAATTTTCGTGAAAACGGGTTACGGCCTCGGCGATTTCACCTGGCATGGGAAAACCTGGCCCAGGCAACCCGACGTAGTCACGGACAATCTCAAAACCGCGGTGGATTGGATTCTGAGGGATAAATGACCAAGCGCTCCAAAAAGCAGTTGGCTCCCGCCCCATCCGTCGATCTCGTCGCTCTCGCCGATGTTGTCGAGCGCTTCTCCACCAAAACCGTCGTCGTCCTCGGCGATTTTGTCGCCGACGCCTTCCAGTTCGGCGACATCACCCGCGTCTCCCGCGAGGCCCCGGTCCTCATCCTCAAGCACCGCGAAACCCAGATCGTCCCCGGCGGCGGCGCCAATGCCGCCAACAATTTTGCCGCTCTCGGCGCAAAAGTCTTGCCCGTCACCGCCGTCGGTGAAGATGAAACCGGCGACAGCCTGCTCGAATTCTTCCGCGAGAAAAAAGTGGATGTTTCCGGCATCTTCCGCGCCAAAGGCTGGACTACTCCCACCAAAACCCGCTTCCTCGCCGGCTGGGCCCACAAAGTAGGCCAACAGGTTCTCCGCGTTGACTACGAGCCCGACGCGCCGCTACCCCTCGAACTTCACAACAAAATTCAAGCGACGCTCTCGAAATCTCTCAAGAAAGCCGACGCCCTCGCCGTCTCCGACTACGGCTTCGGCGTCGCCAGCCCGCAATCGCTCGCCAAGATTTTTTCTGCCAAAAAACGCCCGCTCCTCGCAACCCTCGACTCGCGTTACCGTCTCACCGACTACAAACGCGCGGGCCTTCATTCCGCCACGCCCAACGAAGGCGAAATCGAAGCCCTCCACCACACCGCCATCGGAAAAAATCTTGCCGAACTCGAACGCTGCGGCCGCGCCACCCTCGAACAGATGAAGCTCAAATCCCTGGTCATCACCCGCGGCCGCGACGGCATGGCTCTCTTCCAACCCGGCATGCAGACCGTCCACATCCCCGTCCATGGCAGCGATCAGGCCGTTGATGTCACCGGCGCCGGCGACACGGTCCTCGCCGCCTACACTCTCGGCCTCTCCAGCGGCGCCACGCCCCTCGAAGCCGCGCATCTCGCCAACATCGCCGGCGGCCTCGTTGTCATGAAGCGCGGCACCGCCACCGTTTCCCGCGCCGAACTCCTCGAAGCCATCGGCTCTTCCGCTTCGGGCAAAACATCCTGATCCATGCGCAAAGCCCAAGAAAAAATCGTCTCGCGAGAAAAATTAGCCGCTCTGCTGGCCACGGAAAAGCAGCACGGCCGCCGCATCGTTCTGGCCAACGGCGTCTTCGACACGCTCCACGTCGGCCACGCCCGCTATCTAGCCGGCGCAAAATCGGAAGGCGAGCTTCTCGTCGTCGCCGTGAACTCCGATTCCAGCGTTCGTGCGCTCAAAGGTCCCGGCCGCCCGATACTCGACGAACAAGCCCGCGCCCTTCTCGTCGCCGCTCTCCGCGTCGTAGACTACGTCGTGATTTTCTCTGAACCCAACGTCGAAAAACTTCTCGAAGAATTGCGCCCCGGCGTCCACGCCAAAGGAACCGACTACACTGCCGACTCCGTCCCCGAACGCGCCGTCGCCGCCCGCCTCGGCATCCGCGTAGCCATCGTCGGCGATCCCAAAGATCACTCCACGCGCTCGCTGATCGATGTCATCCGCAAGGCCCCGCATGTCTGAGCCGCGTTTTCTCGTCGTGCGCCTCGGCTCCCTCGGCGACATCGTCCACACCTTTCCCGCCGTCGCCGGCCTGCGCAACTCGTTCCCGCGCGCCGAAATCATCTGGCTCACGCACCCCCGTTGGGTGAATCTCGTCGCCAGCAGCGGCCTCGCCACCGAAATCTGGCCCGTCGATTCCCGTGATCTCGCCAGCGTCCGCAAAGCAATTGCTAAAATCCGATCGCAACGCTGGGACGCCGCCATCGATTATCAGGGTCTCTGGAAGTCCGCGCTGCTTCCATTTCTCGCGGGAGTCCCCAAACGAATCGGATTCTCTTCCGAAACGATTCGCGAATTCGGCGTGCCCGTCCTCTACACCGACCGCGTCCACGCGCGTGCATCGCATATTGCCGATCAAAATGGGGAATTGTCTCTACGCGCGGGCGCGCAATCCGCTGTGGGACAAGTGAAGTTGCAGCTAAGCGAAACCGATCGTCAGCGTGTCTGCGCGGACCTTGTCGCCGCCGGCATTAATCACTACATTGTCTTGAGCCCCGGCGGTGGCTGGCGCTCCAAATGCTGGCCCGCCGAACGTTTCGGCGAACTCTGTCAGAAAATTCGCGAAGAGCTAAACGTCCGCTGCGTAATCAATTGCGGCCCCGGCGAAGACTCCCTCGCCGCCGCTGTAAAATCCGCCAGCGGCAACTCCGATCCATTCCTCTACGACGGCGAACTCGGCCAACTCATGGCCCTGCTCCAGGGCGCAAAATGCATCGTCGGCGGTGACACCGGTCCTCTGCATCTAGCCATCGCCCTCGGCACAAAAGCCGTCGCCATCTTCGGCCCCACCAATCCCGCCCGCAACGGCCCCTATCCGCTCCAACCGTTCGTCCTGCGCGACCCCGCCGCCGCAACGACTCACAAGCGCGAAACCGAAACCAATCCTTCTCTTCTCAAAATCTCCGTCGCGCAAGTCTTCGACGCCGTGAAACGCCATCTCGGAGCCGCCGAATGACGCCGCTCGATTTCTTCGCTCGCTGGCGCGTCCGCATCGGCTACTTTCTTGCTGTCATTGTCCTTTGGCGCTCGAATCCCGAACCCCGCCCCATTCTTATCGGTGCCGGTGTCGGCCTCCTCGGCCTGGCCATCCGCGCCTACGCCGCCGGCTATCTCCACAAACAAGCCGTCCTCACCACCACCGGCCCGTACGCCCGCACCCGCAATCCTCTCTACTTCGGAAGCAGCATCCTCGCCCTCGGCGCCGCCATCGCCATGAACTCATGGCTCTCCGCCGCATTGCTGCTCATTTATTTCGCGCTGGTCTACACACTGGTGATGCGCCGCGAAGAAATCGAACTCCGCGGCCACCACGGCGCCGACTTCGATGCCTACGCAAAATCCGTCCCGCTCTTTTTTCCCATCTTAACCGCGCCAAAACCGCCATCCGCCAACCCCGGCGCATTCTCCTGGTCCCAATACCGAAAAAACCACGAATACCAAGCCGCCCTAGGTTTCTTATTCTTACTGTTGGCCCTCGTCGTAATCTGGCGCCTCCACGTAGCCTAGCCACCGGTAGCACAGCGATTCCTCGCTGTGCGCCTTTCTCTTCTCTGCGTACTCAGCGCCTCTGCGTTATCTTTCTCTTTCTTTCTAACTTCACCGATTCCTCGAAACCTGGCTCAACTCTCCTCCACACCCCACAAAACAATTCACCCGCAAACTATGCCCATCCGTAACCACCTGCACCGCCCCCTCCTGATCCGTCCGCAAAATCCGCGCCCCGCTCTCCCTCAGCCGCTCCAGCAGCTCCGCACTCGGATGCCCATACGGATTCTGCTCCCCCGCCGAAATAACCGCGATCTGCGGCCCCACGCTCTCCAAAAATTCCGGCATCGTCGAATTCTTGCTTCCGTGGTGCCCCACCTTCAGCACGTCCGCGTGAAGCTTCTCCGCGTCCGTTTCCGAAAGCATCGCGTACTCCGCCTGTTTCTCCGCGTCGCCTGGCAGCAGCACGCTCCGTTCCTTGTATTGCAGCCGCACCACCAGCGAATCATTATTCTTCGCGATCGGCGCAATCTCCTCCGGCGGAATCTGCGGCCACAAAAAATCCACCTGCACGCCATCCCACAAAAAACTCTGCCCGCGCAACTCATGCTCAATCCGAACATGCCGCCGCTCCGCAATCTGCTTCAGCTGCCCCAGCGCCGGAGTCTCCGTCTCCCTTCCCAGCCACAGCCGCCCAACCTGAAAATTCTCCAGCACCGCCTTCAATCCGCCGATATGGTCCTGATGAGCGTGCGTCAACGCCACCGCATCCAGCCGCTGTATCCCCCGCGACCACAAATATGCGGACACCGCCTCTTCTCCCGGATCCGGCCCGGGAACTTCCTCGTGTCCGCGAAATCCCGCAAATCTTCCCCCTCCATCAATCAACAGCGTGCTCCCCTTCGGCGAAATCACCAGGATCGAATCCCCCTGCGCCACGTCCAGAACATCCACTTCCAATGCGCCGCGCTCCACCGCGGCAGGGAAGGGATGCGTCCCAATCACCAGCGAAGCCAGCATCAATCCTGCCACCGCAGTCCACTTCACCCGCCTCCCCGAATCTCCTTCCGCGCGCAAGCTCATCGCCAGCAAGATTCCGCACGCAAAAAACAATATCGTCACCCACACAGGTGGCCCTGGAATCCGATAGCTGCCATGCGCGAATCCCGCGAACCATCCCACAACATGTCCCTGCAGTCCAACCAGCCACCCAAGCGGCCACGCCAGCACTCGCGCAATCGGCGGCACAATCACCGCGCTTCCCAAGGTGAAAAATCCCATTGGCACAATCACGCCCGTCAACGGCACCGCAAACAAATTCGCCAGCGGCCCCATCACCGTCACCCGGTGAAAGTCCCGCGCCATCAGCGGCAGCATTCCAAACTGCAGCACCACCGATAGCGCGAGCATCTCCGCGCCGCGCAGCGACCACCCAAGCCCACGCACGCCAAAATCCTGCGCCCACTTCGCTTTTCGCGCCGACAGCCTTCGCGTCATCGTCGCCACGGCCGCCCGCAAATCCAGCCGGAACTGCGCCTGCCGCGCCGAAAACGCCCCGTCCCGAGTCACGTCACGCCAGCCTCCCAGCGCCCCAACATATGGCTGTACATGCCGCTCCATCCATGGCACCGCAACCCCCGCAATGCACCCGATCGCCAGAAACGACAACTGAAAACTCGTATCAAACGCCGACGACGGCTTGGCCACCAGCAGCGCCAGCGCAGCCACCGCCGCCGAATTCAGAATCTCCAGCCTCCGATAAATAAAACTCGCCATCACAATAATCCCCGTCATCATTCCCGCCCGCAGCACCGGCGCCCGCTGCTCCACCACCGCGATGTAAGCGAACAGCGCCGCGAGCAGCAGCACCGTCGCCAGCGTCCGCGGCAATCGCAACCGATTCCCCAGCCAGAACAAAAAAAACGCCAGCGCCCCCACATGCAATCCCGCCACCACCAGCACGTGAAACACGCCTGTCTTCTGAAAATCCACTGACTCCACCTGATCCACAAAACTCCGGTCGCCTAGCAGCATCGCCCGCAAAATTCCCGCCGTCTGCGGCGCGTCTGGATAAAGCGTATCCAGCCGCTCGCGCAGCAAAGCCCGCAATCGCGCCAGCCGCGTCCCCATCGTCGCCGGCGTCGTCGAAATTCGTTCCAGCAGGGAACTCGCCCGCAAGGTGGCCAGTAAATGAATATTCTGCTGCGCCAAATATTCGCGCCGGTCAAACGCCCCTGCATCTCTGAAAACCAGGGGCAGCCGCGCCTGCGCCAGCACCGACATTTCATCCCCCGCATGAATCTCCGGAAGCGCCGCCTCACCTTCCTTTGGCGTGAAACCCATCCGCATCCCGCCCGAAATCGGAATCATCCCCTCCGCGGTTTCCACGCCAGAAAGTTCCATCTCCAGTCCAACACTCCACGGCAACCGCGCCGGGTCGCTTCGCAAGTGTCCATACCACCGCAGCGGCGTCTTCAATTCAATCTGCCCAGCCGCAATCCGGCTCAAAACGTGCTTCGCCGGTAAGGGTCGCGAAGCCACAACCATCCCAATCGCGCCCAGTCCGACCCATCCGAATAGGCAGAGTATTGCTGCGGACCAAAGCGCGTCGCGCCGGGCAAACACCAGTGCAGCAATCAGCAGGAAAAAAATGCCAAGGAAGGAAATTCCTAAAACGCCATGCGTGAGATGCAATTCCCGGCCAAGCAAAATACCGCCCGAAAACGCGACGGCGAGCGCAACGGCCGGAATCCTCATGTCACTCTTCGCAACCTCACCAGCGTTTCGATGTGATACGTCTGCGGGAAAAGATCAAACAAATGAACGTCCGTAACCTCGTAGCGATGCTCAGCAACCGTTTCCGTCTTCGGCTTCCTCTCCGAGCCCGTCAGAACCGCCAAATCCCTCGCCAGGGTGGATGGATCGCACGAAAGATAAACAATCTCCGGCGCGCCCAGTGTCGCAAGCCGCGCCGCCGTATCCGCTCCCAGTCCCGATCGCGGCGGATCCAGCACCACAAAATCCGGCTGCTCCGTAAATTTCTTCAAGAACTCTTCCGCGTGCTCGTTCTCGGACACCACTTCCACGCCCGCAGTCTTCACGTTCTCACGCAGATCCTGCGTCGCCGCCAGATTCGCATCCACACTCACCACGCGCGAAAAAGCCTTCGCCAAAGGAAGAGTGAAGAATCCCACCCCCGCATAAAGGTCCAGCGCAAACCCACCTTTCTTCCCGCCCACCACCGCCTGCAGCAACTCCTCAATCAGAAACCGGTTTACCTGAAAAAATGAAAGATGATTCACGCGAAACGTAAATCCCCCTGCCTGCTGCTGCAAATACCCCGGCCCCGACAACTCGAACCGGTTCTTGCTCTGATCCAACAGCAAAAGGCTTTCCAGATTCGGCAAAGCTTTCTTGAAGTCCGACACAAGATCCTTCGCGGGTTTCACAAACCTCTCAAACGCCGCATTCAGCGCAATCTTCGTATCCGTCGAATCCGCAAACGCCTCAATCTCCAGCAACCCGGTCGGCAAGGTATTCGCCCGCGCCATCTCTTGCAATATCTGGAACGCTTTGTGCAATGCCGGCGAAAGCACCGGGCATTGGTCGATCGGCACAATCCGCGCGCTCTCCGTCTGAAAATATCCCAGCGCCCGCGGCAGCGCTTCCCGGTAAGCCCACTGCGCGCGGTTCCTATAACCGTAAGGCTGCGCCGTATGCTCCGCAATCGCACCGTCCCACGAAATCCCTCCCAGCCGCGAAAGCGTCTCTTTCAAAATCTCTTTCTTCTGCCGCACCTGCTCCGAAATTTCAACGTGCTGGTAATCGCAACCCCCGCACACCTGAAAGTGCGGGCAAGGAGCCGCAATCCGCGTCGCCGCGGCCTGCTCCACTTTCACCAAACTCGCATGGATGAGTTTCTTCTTCCGTGTGCGCACCGCCGCCCGCACCTGCTCGCCCGGGAGCACGTAAGGAACAAAAACCGTATTGCCGTCGGCGTGCGCCAATCCTTCACCGCCATAAATAAGCTTCTCAATTGATAATAGTAACTCATCAGCCATAAATGTCCACTCTCATCCTTTTTCCTGGAAGTCTTCGAAGCGGCCACCTTCAGCGCTTGCCCTGACGAAGGAAGGGTGGCCCCGCGCTCCAATGTAGGGGCGGCTTTACGCCGCCCTCTTGCCCTTGTAGCGGCCGCCTTCCGAGGCGGGCGCCTTTTGAACAATGACCCACACGCGTTCGCGGACGGGAAACGCACGCTACGCAAAATAAAACAAACTTAACCGTGGCAGCCGGTACTCATCCAGCAAGCGTTTCTGCAAATATTGCTTTTCCACCACGGCCAATTGCGCTGCCTTCATTTTGCGCCGATATGCCGACAATTGCGAATCCACCTCGCGCCGGATCTTCAGCATCAGCTCTTCGCTCGCGTTACTCAGAAGCGAAGCATGCAGCTTCTCATCCAAAATCGTCAGCCGCCGCTCCAGGTCTTCCAGGTCCAATTGCCCCGGCGCTTCCAGCAGCGTCATCGCCCCGGAGAGGGAATTAGCCACATTGCCAAGCAGCGTAGCCACCGGCGGCTGTGATTCGCCAACTCTTTCCGCTGCTCTCATCAACAACTCAATATTTCTTTCAAGATAAATCCGCACATCTTCCCGCGAAAACGCCTCTTTCGCCGGCTTGCTCTCATTCGAAGGCTGCGCCCCCGCGGCCGCCTCCTGGCTCTCCTCCGCCGATTCCAGCACCGCGTCCGTGCAGTACGCCAAACTCTTCAACGGCTTCCCCGCACCGCGCCGCGACCTCTGATAACTCTCAAACGCCCGGTCAATCCCTTTCAGCGCCGCCTCCAGCGGCACCCCAGCCTTCTGCCAAGTCTCCATGATCGCCCAATCCAGCGGCGAAACCAGCAGGTGAGCCCCGCGCTTCTTCCAGAAATGCTCTTCAATTTCCGTGAAGTAATTAAAGTAGTTCCAATTTTCCATTTTGGAGTGCGGGCCGACCCGGTCGGTCCGCTTTTACGTCTTACACACCAACTCAAAACTAAACGGAACAGCGATCTTCTTCGTCAATCTCACCAGAACTGTGCAAAGCCCCGGTTTCCAGCCTACCGCTCCGCTTTCTTCGCGCCCCGCGCTGCCGGTTGTATTCCCGCCGAAACCCCAGGCTCGCGCGACGCCTCCCCATGCTGATTCTTCTCCCAAATCAACCGCAATCCCACCAAAGTCAAAAACTCATCCACATGCTGAATATGCTTCGTCCCCCGCGCCACCAGCCGAGCCTGCCCGCCCGTCGCCACCACGGTCGCCTCACTCTTCAATTCCGCCTTCATCCGCGTTAGCATCCCGTCCACCATATCAACCGCGCCGTAGTACAACCCCGCCTGCATATGCGTCACCGTATTCGTTCCAATCACTTTTCCCGGGTCCTTAATCTCCACGCGCGGCAGCCGTGCCGCCCTGCTGAACAGCGCCTCCGAAGCAATTCCGATCCCCGGCGCAATCACCCCGCCCAGGTATTCGCATTTCGCCGAAATCACGTCAAACGTAATCGCCGTCCCAAAATCGATCACAATGCACGGTCCGCCATACTGGTGAAACGCCGCAACACCATTCACAATCCGGTCCGCTCCCACCTCCATCGGATTGTCCACCAGCACCGCCATCCCTGTCTTCACTCCAGGTTCCACAAACAGCGCCTTCTTCCCAAGATAAATCCGTGACATCTCCTCCAGCGTCCAGTTCACCGGCGGCACCACCGAACTGATGATTACCCCGCTGATGTCTTCCTGATTCAGCCCGGCATACGAAAACAGATTCCGCGTCAGCACTCCATACTCATCCACCGTCTGCGCCCGCGCCGTAGTCAGCCGCCAATTCGCGATCAACTCCTCCGCGCGAAACACTCCCATCACCGTATTGGTATTCCCCACATCAATCGTCAGCAGCATCCATTGCCCTGTGGCACAGCCACTCCTGGCTGTGCTCTTTCTTTCTTTGCATCTTTCCTTCTTTACTTCTTTCCATCCGCCACTTCTACTTCACTTCCGCAACATCTCCCGCAATCACCGTAACGGTTGCCCCATCCTCTTTCTTCACAATCAACAATCCCTCCGCGCTCAATCCCGCCGTCGTTCCCACAAACGTCTCCCGCCCTGTATCTACCTTCACGCGTTTGCCGTTCGCAAAGCCCGAAACCAATTCAAACCTCTGCACCACATACGGCGCGCCTTCCCGCAGGAACCGATTGTAGTCGGTCTCGAATTGGCTCAGCAACTTCACCAGAAACTCCAGCCGCGAATGCAACCTCCCCGTCTCCTTGCGCAGGGAAGTAGCCGTCGCCGCCAGCTCCCCGGGAAATTTCTCCTGGCTCACATTGATCCCGATCCCGACGATCACAAACCGCACCGCGTTCGGCTCCGCATACATTTCGGTCAAAATGCCACCCAGCTTCTTCCCGTTCAGCAGCAAATCGTTCGGCCATTTCAACTCCGCCGCCAGCCCCGTCTGCGCCAGCACCGCCGTATGCGCCGATAACCCCGCCAGCATCGTCAGCAGCGGCGCCTGTACCGGAGAAAGCTTCGGCCGCAGCAGCAGCGTCACATAAAGCCCCGCTCCCCGCTCCGAATGCCAACTCCGTCCCGCGCGCCCTCGCCCCGCCGTCTGCTCTTCCGCCAGCACCACCGCGCCTTCCGGCTCGTCCGCGTACCCCAATTCCATCGCCACGCGGTTCGTCGAATCCGTCTTGAAAAAGTGATACACGCGCTTCCCGAACGAACTGCCCTTCATCCGCTTTCGCACCATGTCCGGCGTCAAAATGTCGGGAACTTTTTCCAGGAAATATCCAGTCCGCGGCTGCCCCTTCACCCGCACGCCCAGCTCGCGCAATCGCTCCACCCAGCGCCACACCGTCGAACGCGACATCCCCGTCTCGCGCGCAATCCGCGCCCCGCTGATCACAATCGTAGCGTTCTCTGAAAGCAGCGTAAGCAACGCTGCCAGCCGCTTGTCGGTTGTCCCCGCAACACCCGGAAGGGAAGTTGCTCGCGGCATCAGGTCTTGGTCCTGTGCATCACGCGCACTAGCTTACTTGCCCACCCTCCGCTCCACAAGCCCGCGTGCGTCCGTCTCCTTGTAGGGCCCGCCTTCCGAGGCGGGCCGCTCTTCGGCTTTCCGTCTTCATGTAGGGGCGGCTTTACGCCGCCTTCTTTCTTTGACACAGCCACTCCTGCCTGTGCGCTTTCTTTTGAGTGCGGGAGCGCAGCTCCCGCTTTTACGAACTCTGCCCAACCACCCAAGCTCTCCCTATGACACAGCCACTCCTGTTTACCCTGAACTTCGAAGGGCCTGTGCTCTTGGGTTTTCTCTTTTCTGATTCCGTCATCCCGACCGGAGCGGCCCGATTTTCTCTTTCGCGCCGTTTTGTGGCGCGTCGGGCCGCGCAGTGGAGGGACCGTGGCAATCAACGATCTCCCAAGAGGCTTTCTCTGAGATCTCCGCTCTCCACCTCTGGGTCCTCTGTGTTAAATCTCTTCTTCCTTGAGCCGAGGCTCAACTCACATCGCGCGTGCTCGTATCAAGAACTTCTGCAACACAATCTGCCCGCAACCCCCGCGCAATCTCCACCAACCGCCGCGCCTCTTCCGCACTCACGCCCTCCAACAACACCGCCTCCGCCCCAGCCCCAATCGCCTCGCGCAACTCTTCTTCGTTCCCAACCGAAATCTGCACCACTATTTCCGCGCCATCCTCTGCCGTAGGCGCGCTACCCACCGCCTCATACACCGTAATCGCCCGCGGTGTCATGCGCATCGAAGCAAAACTATGCGCCTCATCCAGCGCTGCCTTAATCCCCCCAGCCAGCGCAATCTCCTCTTTCCCCACCAAGATTCTTCCCGGCCTCACCAATCGTCCCAACTCCCCGGGAACGCCATTCTCCCGAATGGCGTTCCTGTCTTCCCAATCCAATCGTGCTACCAAAAACTCTCCGCGGCCTCCGAGGTAATCCTTTCCCTACTCACCCCTCCAACTGCGCCTTCCTCGTAACCATCTTCCCCAACTCCACCCTCTGCCCCGCCAACACCTCTTCCATCTCCCGAATAATCTTCTCCGGCGCCCGGCTCCGAAAAGTGTCATTTCCCAACTGCTTCTCCTTCGACGCGATCGCCTTCTGCAACCCCTCAATCTCCTTCTTCAATCGCCCCAATTCCGCCGCCACATCAATCGTTTCTGGCGCGTCTAGCACTCGCAGATCAAACAGACCTGAGGAACGGACTCCTCCGCTGTCAGACGAGAACTTCTGATCGGTAATACGCAACTCGGAAAGAAGCCCAAGCCGCTCGATTCCTTCTCTGTTGCGTTGAGCTTGTTGTCGAATATCTTCGTATGAGCTATAGAGTTCTGCTGCAATCTTCTTTTTTGAGTCGCGTTTCTGCTCTGACCTTATGTTTCTAATAAAGCCGATGATGTCCTGAACGTTTCCGAATTCATTAACTCTTGAGGAGACAGGTTTGGACGCGTCTGAAATCGGGTATTGCATCAGCGCAATCGATTTGTCAGCCGGATTCTGCGGCAGTTGATGCCACAGTTCTTCCGTGATGAATGGCATGAATGGATGCAATAGACGGAGGGAGCGGTCAAATGCAGCAAATAAATTTTTCCATGCGACCAGCGCCCGCTCACGGTCCGCGCTCTGCAATTCCGGCTTCACCCACTCGATATACCAATCGCAGAAGTCGCCCCAGAAAAAATGATAAACGTCCTGCGCGGCCTCATGAAATCTATAGTACTTAAGCGCCGTATCGATCCGACTGGCCACCGCTTCTAATCTCCCGAAGAGCCACTCATCCGCAAGCGGAATTTCCCCATTGTGCTTGTATGGAGCTGATTGACGGACGGAGGGGCCTGCGAGCTCTTCAATCGAACTCCCACCCTGTTCGAACTTGTCGAGATTAAAAAATATAAACCGCGCAGCGTTCCAAATTTTGTTGGCGAAGGCGCGCGCCCCCAGCAACCGGTCATCTGACAGCACAATGTCCGTCCCCGGCGCCGCCATCGACGCCAGGCAAAACCGCATCGCATCCGTCCCGTACTGCTCGTTCAGCGCCACGGGATCCAATCCTGTTCCCTTCGACTTCGACATCTTCTCCCCACTCGCCGTCCGCACCAGCGAGTGCAGGTACACCGCCTTAAAGGGAACCTGGCCGGTAAAATGGATCCCCAACATGGCCATACGAGCCACCCAGAAAAACAAAATGTCGTACCCCGTGATCAGCAAACTCGTCGGGTAATATGCTCGAAAATCCGGCGTATCCTCCGGCCATCCCAACGTCGAAAACGGCCACAACCCCGAACTGAACCACGTATCCAGTACATCCGGGTCCTGCTTCAATTCACCGCCGCCGCACTTCGCACACTTCGCCGGCTCCTCCCGTGCAACGATCACTTCTTTGCATTTCCCGCAATGCCACGCCGGAATCCGGTGTCCCCACCAAAGCTGTCGCGAAAGCGTCCAGTCCCGGATATTCCGCATCCAGTTGAAAAATTCCTGCCGACGGTTTTCCGGGATGATCTCGATCCTCCCGTCCTCGACCGCAGCAATGGCTTTTCCAGCAAGGTTTTTTGCCGGATCGTCGTGCGTCATTTTGCAAAACCACTGCGTCGAAGCCCGCGGCTCCACAATCGTCTTGCTGCGTTCGCAAATCCCGATCGCGCTGACGTGATCCGTAATCTTTTCCAGCAATCCCTGCGCTTTCAAATCCTCCACAATTTTCTTCCGCGCAACAAAGCGATCCAGCCCCGCATACGCCCCCGCGTGGCCGTTCATGTGTCCGTCGTCGGTCATCACGTCAATCTGCGGCAATCCGTGCCGCTTGCCCGCTTCGAAATCGTTCGGATCGTGCGCCGGAGTAATCTTCACCGCCCCGGTGCCAAATTCGCGGTCCACCATCTCATCGCCGATAATCGGAATCTCCCGATTCATCAGCGGCAGCATCGCCTTCCGCCCGATCAGGTGCTTATATCGCTCATCTTCCGGATGCACTGCCACCGCCGTGTCACCCAGCATCGTCTCCGGCCGCGTCGTCGCCACGGTCAGAAACTCTGAAGTCCCCGCCACCGGATACTTGATATGCCAAAGATGCCCCGGCCGCTCCTCGTGAATCACTTCCAGGTCGCTCAACACCGTCAGGCACACCGGACACCAGTTCAGCAGCCGGTTATCCCGGTAAATCAATCCCTCTTCATACAACCGCACAAACACTTCGATCACCACGCGCGAAAGCTCCGGCGAAAGCGTGAACTTTTCCCGCGACCAGTCGCACGACTCCCCAATCTGCTTCATCTGCCGCTGAATCGTGCCGCCGCTCTCTTCCTTCCACTGCCAAACGCGCTTGATGAACTCTTCGCGCCCCAAATCCCGATAATTGATCCCTTTGTCCGCCAGTTGCCGCACCACCACGCGCTGCGTCGAAATTCCCGCGTGATCCGTCCCCGGCAAATACAAAGTGTTGTACCCTCGCATCCGGTGCCACCGCGTCAGGATGTCGATCTCCGTGTGATCCAGCATGTGCCCGATATGCAGCGACCCGGTCACGTTCGGCGGTGGAATCACGATCGAAAACACCGGCCCGGGCTTTTCGGGGTCGGCCTTAAACAATTCCTCCTTCACCCAGAATTCCGCCCAGCGCGGCTCAATCTGTTTCGGTTCGTAAGTCTTGGCGATTTCCCGCGGCATCCCGATGCGTTCTCCTGGTCTTCCCGCGCAGCAGCGCAAGGTGCGCTCCACCTATCGCAGGGTAATCTTCGAATATACGGGCACCCCTCAACCCCCGTCAATTAAACCCAAGCGTAGCGGCCACCTTCAGGTGGCCCCGCATGCCTTTGTAGCGGCCGCCTTCGGAGGCGGGCGCCTTTTTGGAGTGCGGTGGCTCTGCCACCGCTTTTTCCCGGCCAACAAAACCACCTAACTAATTTTCCCCACCCACACCCGTCCCATCGAACCCGCGCCGTTCGCGGGTGAGGAATCTGTCTCTCCAAATCGCACTCCCCCAAAAACAAAAAAGGCCACCCAAAGGGTGGCCTAATCCCAAAATTTCCTAAATCAAAACTATCTCTTCGACGCCAGCTCGTCCTTAATCAACGCCTCAATCACCGGCTTCAAAATCTCCCGCGTGACCCTCTGCAGCACGTCCGGATTCATCTTCGCTACCACCCGTGCCACCAGCGCATCCATATCCGGCTGCTGTACCTCAGGCGCCGGTTCCGCGTGGTGAACCACCTCTTCCACAGCCTCCGTCACCTGCGCAGGCTCTTCCGCCACTGCGGGCGTCTCCACCTGCGAAACAATGTTCGTCTCCGGTTCCTGGTACGCCCGCACTTCCTGCGTTTCATTCAATTCCGCAGGCGCGCTCGATGCGTACGCCGATTCCGTCTCCACTTCCGGCATAGAGAAATCCAATGCCGGCAGTTCATACGAGCCTTCTGAACTCTTCGACTCGAAACTCTCCACAGAAGCTGCCGCTGGCGCTTCGTTCGCCTCCGCACGCTGTTCCTGCGTGAATTCGGAACCCCCATGGAAGGAAGTCTGTTCCACAAACTCATTCACCACCGTACTAGGCGTCTCAGGTGCCGCTGCAGCCGGTTCTTCCTGAAAGAATTGCTCTGCCTCCGTAACACTCGGCGGCGTCGAAGGAGCGGGAGCATCCCAAGTCGCCGCAAGCAGTGAGGCTTTCTTCGCTTCCAATTCCCACGGCGTATCCGTCACGCTCGACCAGTTCGCAGGTCCAGCAGCCTCCACAGCTTGGGGCGCCGGTTCCACCACCGTCGCACTCGCGTCCAAAGGAGCGGGAACTACCGCAGCAGTCTCCTCGCTCGATCCGACAATCTTTTCTTGAACGGTCGTCGCCAGCGCTGCCGCCCACGCATCTCCCGCAAACGGGGCAGGGGATCCGAACGGCTTGTTATCCAGCGTCGAAACTCCAACCCGCGGCGCTTCTGCCACTTCTTCTATAGGAGTCGTTTTCACAGGCGTCCACTTGTGTCCCGCGGCGCCGTTCGCCGGCGAGCTCCCGTGAAACGCCTCTTCCCGCCAATCCTGTACCTTCGCATTGCTCGACGACGTCGCGATCTCTTCCAGCGATTCATTAAGGCCGTCAGGCCGCCACCCGCCTCGCCCGGAGCCCTCTTCGTCTTCCTCTTCTTCCACTTCGTCCGATTCGTTCGCCGTGCCCCAATGTCTTGCCGCTTCCAGTTCCGCGGTCGGCTTGGACGTAAACGCGACGTCGTCTTCCACCTCTGGCGTTTCCAACAGGTTCCCAAACGCCAGCGGTTCGCTGCCGGCCGCAAACTTCACGGAAGCAGGTCCCGGCGTGGAGAACGTTCCCAGTACAGGTTCCGCCTCGGCTTCCGGCACCGCTGTCACCGCCGCAAGTTTGGCGTTCGCAACAGGGCTCAAAACTTCTTTTACTCCCCGCGCTGTGCCTCCCGGCCCCTTTTCCGCGGCCACAGGCTCGTTCCCAAGTGGAACACCTGCCCGCGCCAACGCGGACTTCACCATCGCAATCAGGGGATCGGGTGGCACAAACGGCTTTTTCAATACCCCATCCGCGCCCACTCGTTGCGCTTCCTGCTCATCCAAGGGATCAAACGCTCCCACCAGCAGAATCACCGGAATATGGCAAAGGGTTCGATCGTCTTTGACGTACTTGCACACCTCGTACCCGTTGCGCACCGGCATAAACACATCGGCCAGGACTAGGTCGGGGCGAATATCGGAAATCTTCCGGACTGCGGCTTCACCGTTGCCGACGGCGACGACGTCGATGCCCTGATCCTTCAGGGCAAGCCCGACCATCTTTTGGATATTGCTGTTGTCGTCCGCAACCAGAATCTTGGCCACCGAACGTCCTCCAGACACCCATTTCAATGGGGAGACAGTGATACAAAATGTATTGGAGCACTCAGCGTTGAAGCCGTCAATCAGGACAATCGCGTATGTGTCGGAAGTAGCTATGCTCTGTGCTAAATGAACTACCTGTACCAACGGACAAGGTCCAGGACGCCCCTAACCCCGCACCGGCCACCTTCCACTTGCCGCCGCAGGAGGGAGGCGGCCCCTCTTGCTTTTGTAGCGGTCGCCTTCCGAGGCGGGCACCTTCTCTTCTGTAGTGGCCGATCTTCAGATCGGCCAATCCCACAATCACCAAGGAACCAGTTTCTTCAATCCCTTCTTCTTGCTGCTCGATTCCTTCTGATTGTTATTTGCGTCTGTCGCGGCGGGTGCGGCCGTTTTCGTCGCATCCGTCGTGGCGCTGTCCGTCGCTGTCCCGTCGGTTTTTGCCGGGTCCGCAGTCCCGGCATCTGTCGAACTCGCCGTGCTCCCGTCCGGGTTTGTCGTCGAACTCCCGTTGGAACTATCAGCTGTCCCCGAGGTCGTATCCTCTGCTTCGGCAGGCTTCGCCGGCGCCGGATCGCCCGGTTTCACCGTCTCAACAACCGCGGTCGAAGTGGACGAACTCCCCCCGCTTCCTGACACAAGTGTCGTGCGGTTTCCGCCACTCAAAGTATCTGTCTCGCCATTATCCGCTTCCGGCTCCATCTGCGGATTTCCGTTGTACGCAGCTGTGTGTACGTCAGGCGAATTGTGCAGTAGGCCCATCGCTCGATGAACCGGAGTGTCCTTCGGCCGCGGCGCGTTCTGCTCCGCCGTCATCCACGCCACCGCCTTTGGATCCGGCTGGGGAATGGGTACGCCAAACGATTTTAATTTGTCCTTTGCTTCCGGCGCCTTCTTGGAAAGCGGATAGTTCTTCACCAACAGCGTGTAATAGCCGCCGGCGATGTCCTTTCGTTCGCTCTTCTCAAACACGTCCCCCAGCATCCACAGCGCTTCGTCCGATTTGCTATACAACGGATAGCGCCTCACCAGGGGCGACAGTCGCCCCGCCGCCGCCCGTCGGTCGCCCTTCACGTAGTAGTAGTAAGCGATACGGAATTGTCCTTCCGCCAGAACCTCCTGCACCTCCCGGAGTCGCTGCTGCGCATTCGGCGCCAGCGGGTCCTTCGGATACTTCTGCAGAAACGTCTGAAACTCTTCCTCCGCCAGCTTCGTGTGGGTGCTGTCGCGGTCCGCCTTGGCCATCTCGTTGTAATTCGCCATGGCCACTTGCATTTGCGCGTAAGCGGCTTCCGGCAGGAACGGGAAGAAGACGATGAAGTCCTTATACCCCGCCACCGCTTGCGTCGTGTTGGCGGTTCCACCCTCCTTGAAATAGGAGTCCGCAATCGCCAGCTTGGCCTTTGCCAGGTACTCGCTGTCCGGGTAGGTATTGATCAAGGTCTGCAAAGCCAGACGCCCCACCTCGTGCCGTCCGTGCTTGATGTCGTTCACGGCCTTGTCGTAGAGCTGCTTGTCCGGTTCGGCCGTGTTCGTTGCATCCGTGGACTTATTGACTTTTTTCTTCTTGTGTAAAATCTGGGCGGTGCACTGACTGGAGGCCACCAGCACAAGCGCACTCATGAGAAGAAGCGGTAATCGCCGCAATCCACACCTCACATTTTGCATTCTGGCTCCGCGCCGCGGCTCCTGGATGGATGGGTGATACCCCTCACCTGCGGTTCGGACCCCCCTAGTATAGCCTGAACCAAAGGACAGGTGTCCCGCGAACTTTGCCCCTCCGCCCAGTACACCAGTTTCTGCCTCTGTGATGCGCCCACCCACCTCCGCGGTTTTCCGCGGGTGTATGTAGCGGCCACCTTCAGGTGGCCCCTCTCGCATTTGTAGTGGCCGCCTTCCGAGGCGGGCGCTTTTCTCCTGCCTTCCTAGGGCCCGTCCGCCGCGGCGGACGGGCCGTTCTTGGGTTTTCCGATTTCCGTCATCCCGACCGGAGTGGCCGGCTTTTCTTGCGCGCCGTCCGCGGCGCGCCGGCCACGGAGCGGAGGGACCATGGCAACATCTCTCCCGCTCCACAAATCACTGGCACGCACGTCGCCTCCAGTCCCTGTTCCCCCTCCCACTTTTTCAACGTTTTGTAATACCCATCTCCTCAAACCGTAACTACAATACTTGCAACCCGTTCGTTCCCGGAGGGACGCGCCTGGCTCATGGACAAAAAGAAATTTCTCTTTGTTTCACTTTCCAGTTTGATCGGCGACATTGCCTGGCAGGTAGTCAAGGAAGGCCACGAAGTCCGCTACTACGTTGAAAACGAAAAGGAACGCGACATCGCCGACGGCTTTGTCCCCAAATCCAGCGACTACGACAAAGACTGCAAATGGGCCGACATCGTCGTCTTCGACGACACCCTCGGCCAGGGCGCCAAAGCCCAGGCCCTTCGCGCCGCCGGCAAGCCCGTCATCGGCGGCACTCCCTACACCGACAATCTCGAAGACGACCGCTCCTTCGGCCAGGAAGAACTCAAGAAGGCCGGCGTCACCATCATCCCTTACCAGGAATTCGATTCCTTCGACCCCGCCATCGAGTTTGTCAAGAAAAATCCCGACCGCTACGTCATCAAGCCCAGCGGTGAAGCCCAGAACGTCAAGCGCCGCCTCTTCGTCGGCGAAGAAGAAAACGGTGACGACGTTGTCGGCATGTTAGAGGCTTACAAAAAGGCCTTTTCCGACGAAATCAAAGTTTTCCAGTTGCAGCGCCGCGTCAACGGCGTCGAAGTCGCCGTCGGCGGTTTCTTCAATGGCAGAAAATTCATCAATCCCATCAACATCAACTTCGAGCACAAAAAATTATTTCCCGGCGAAGTCGGTCCTCCTACGGGCGAGATGGGCACCACCATGTTCTGGAGCGAGCCCAACGCCCTCTTCAATCGCACCCTGCTGAAAATGGAGCCCAAACTCGCCGAGGAGGGCTACATCGGCTACATCGACGTCAACTGCATTGTCAACAACAACGGCATCTACCCTCTCGAATTCACTTCGCGCTTCGGCTACCCCACCATCAGCATCCAGCAGGAAGGCATCCTCACTCCCATCAGCGATTTCTTCTGGGAACTCGCGGGCGGCCTCGATCCCAAATGGCGCACCCGCAGCGGCTTCCAGGTCGGCGTGCGCATCGTCGTTCCGCCCTTTCCCTTCGACGACGAAGCCACCTTCGAATCCTTCTCCAAGAACGCCGCCATCGTCTTCAAGCGCCCCACCAACGAAGGCATCCACATCGAAGATGTGAAAATCGTCAACCAACAGTGGCTAGTCGCCGGCACCTCCGGCGTCGTCCTGATCGTAGTTGGCCTCGGCCAAACCATGAAGCAAGCCCAGGCCCAAGCCTACTCCCGAATCAAAAACATCCTCATCCCCAACATGTACTACCGCACCGACATCGGCGACCGCTGGGGTGAAGACTCCGACAAATTGCATAACTGGGGATATTTGCGTTAGCAACGCGTACGCAGGAGTGGGCCGCTCTTATTTTGCAGTGCGGTGGCTCTGCCACCGCTTTTGCAGATTTAACCCAATCACCTAACCTAGCTAGTGGCACAGTCACTCCTGACTGTGCTCTTAGCTTTTTCCTACTCTGCGTTGTCATCCCGACCGGAATGGCCGGCTTTTTCTTGCGCGCCGTATTTTGGCGCGCCGGCCATGGAGCGGAGGGACCGTGGCAAAATTCTCCCCCTCCATAACTCGTTGTGATTCTCGCCCCACTTCGCCCACCCTCATCTCGCAAAATACCCCGTCTTCGCCCTCACACTCACCCCCTCCACCTTCGTCCGAATCACAATCTTCCGAAACGTCCCATCCTTCGCCCTGTTCGTCGCGTAATACGCCACCTCATACGTCGTCCGCAACTCCTCCCCAATCTCCTTGAAATACGTGTGCGGATCCGTCTTTTCCGCATCAATATGCGCTCCACCGGTCTCTTTCGCCAAGCGGTCCATCACGCTAATTCCATATTTATTCCGCGCCGTCAGATTCCCATGCTTCTTCTCCGTATAACGAATCGAATATACCGGCACATTTTCCGCCTGCGCCATCTCGATCGCCGTCATCATGTCGTGTGAGCTCGAATTGTCTTCGCCGTCGCTGAACATCAGAATCGCTTTCCGGCCCCCGCTCGCCGCCAGCTTTTCCGTCACGCTGTAATAAATCGAATCGTAAAACGCCGTTCCCAGGTCGCGCTCCTCCTTCGGCCCAATCTCCACAAAATGTTTCTTCCCTTTGTCGAACTCCCGGTAATTCTCCAGAATCTGCTCCGCCGAATTCGTGTAATCGCTCACCAGCCGCAAATGATTGCCAAAGCAAACCAGCAACACCCGGTCCTGCGGCCGCAATATCTCCTTCAAAAACACTTCTAGGTCTTTCTTGTGCTTCTTCCCAAATTCGTCCTGGCTCCCGCTCACATCCACAATCAGAGCCAGCGTCAACGGCAGGTCTGTGCTCCGCGCAAAAAACTCAATCTTCTGCGGCACCGCATCCTCCAGCAGGTCCACATCCTCCCGCTTCAGGTTCTCCACCAGCTTTCCCTGCGCATCTCGCGCCGTAAACGCCACATTCACCAGATTCACGTCCACCTTGATCGGAGCTTGCCCCATTGCAACTCCGCCCACGCAGACGACGCACAGAAACGCAACAATCCGGAATAGTTTGTGCATACACCCCTCGCGCGGCAACCTGCCGAATGAAACGCACCTGGCTAGGCGAATGTTCCCTCAGCCGGCTAAATTGTATTGGGATTCTGTTGATTGTGAATAGTTCAGGATGTCTTACGCTGATTCAATTCGCCACCGTCAATTCCACTTCCGTGCTCACCCCGATGCGCGTCCCCGCCAGCGGTGCCTGGTCAATTACGGTAGTGTGCGGCCATTGTGGCGCCGACAAATAATTCAGCTTCCGGTGCAATTTCGCCAAATCCAGCCGCCGCTGCGCCTCGATCTCGTTCAACCCGATCAGATACGGCATCACGTAACTTGCTTCCCGCGGCATCCCTGCCACCAGCACGTCCACTCTCGGCGTCGCCGCATTTCTTCCTTGCTTCGGATTCTGCAGCAGCACCGTCTCCGGCGTTTCGTCCAGCATTGACACGGTCGAAACCTCTCCCACCTGCAATCCTTCTCGCAGCAACTCAATCCGTGACGCTCGCAGCGTGTTGCCTTCCAGCGACGGAATCTCCAGTTGCTTCTGTCCCAGGCTCAGCACCACGTGCGCCTGCTGCGACACCTTCATCTGCATCCCAGGCGGCGGCGTCTGCCGCACCACCTGGTTGATCGGCAGATCGCTGTACACCCGATCCGCCACCCGCAGCAGCAATCCCTTTGAGCGTAGCGACTGCCCCGCTTCCGCCACATTCTTTCCCACCAGGTTGGGCATGGAAACTTCGCGGCCGTGAATAGCCACGCGCATCGCCGTAATCGCGCTCAAAAATGCCGCCGACGCCAGGATGAACACCAGAAACGTCATCCGGCTCAGCCATTCCAATCGTTCCCGCAGCGTCATCATCCCTACTTTGGAGTGCGGAAGCAACGTTTCCGCTTTTACGGTGTAAAACTCGCGTACCCAAACCAACCGCTAAACACAATCTCCACCGCAACGCCGGCCTTCCGTTCCTCTACTTCCTTTACCTCATTTACTTCCTCAACTCCGGCGCCCCATACTCCGGCAACTTCTCCTTGCTCGTATCCGCCCTCTTCACTTCCAATTCATCAAACAGCAGCGAGGGCGCAATAATCGTCTGCGGCACTCCCCCCACGCGATTACTCACCAGCGGATCGTTTCCCAGCGCGATCAAATCATTCCGCAACGCCCGCACATCCAGTTCGTTGAACACCGCCCCGCGCACCAGCTCTTCATGCCCGTCCGAAGCGTACACCCGATACAGCAGCCTCGGCGCATTCCCTGGCCCCAGCGTATCCACACGGTAGCCAAACTTCTTGCCTTGTTCGCCAGCCATTGCTGTCAGCTTTTTCTTCAGCTCCGCTGCCGTCTCCGGCTCCGAACTCTTGAAGATCAGCGTCCCGATCGTCGGGAATGCCGCCGTCCCCGGCGATGCCCGCCCGTGTCCGTTCGAGGCAGGGAAGTCCCGGATCGGCTGCCGCCCAATCAAATAATTCTCCAGCGTCCCGTCGTCCACCACCGTCACCGCTTGCGCCGGCACGCCTTCGCTGTCGACGTCATAACTCCCCACAAGTTTCTTCCCGTCGAACTCCTTGATCGTCGGATCGTCCACCACGCTCAAAAATTTCGGCAGGATCCGCGTCTTGTAATTCGTTGCAAACGCCCCCACCGTCCGGTTCGGTCTCCCAAGTTGAGGCTTCCGCCCCAGAATGTTTCCGCCCACCAGTCCCGCCATGATGTCGTCCGCCGCGTCCGGCGCGAACAATACCGGCCCCCGGTACGACTCCTCTACGATCGGCGCCTCACGCAGGGCTTTCAGTGTGTCCAGCGCCTGCGCCGTCTCCTTCAGCAATTCCTCCCGCTTCGGCAAGTCCTCCGGCCGCGCCTCCGTCCAATATGGATTCCTCTGCAGCCGCATTCCATCCGCGGCCTGCGTCGCCCCGTTCAATGTCACCGTCGAATTCACCCGGCCGTTCCGCACAATCGTGCCTTCCGAATTCACAAAGTATTGATTCACCGCGCTGAATCGCGCCGACGCCGAAACCGTCTGCACCTCCGGATATTTCCGGAACAGGTTGGTCATCTCCTGCAGCGTCTGCTTCCAAGTGTTTTCATCCAACTTCAACGTCGCCACCGGCTCCACCTTCGTCACCACCGGCGCCTTGGCAAAATCATCAATCGGATTCGGGTCCGCGCTGAACTGCTTCAATGCCGAAAGCTTTTCTGCGTAAGCGTCCGCCGCCGCCTTGTACGCCTCGTCCGTCATTAGCCAGATCTGCCGCCGCAATGCAATCGGGTCGTCGTCCAGCGGCAGAATTGTCGCGCCGCCCATCCCCTGATTGTAAAAGCTGTCCTGCCTGTACTCACCAATCCGCACCACCACGCGCAACACTCTCAGACGTTGCCGCTGCGTATTCAGCAGCGCGCCGAACGCGGCCTCCGTGTCGTAATTGTCCACATCCTCCACGCGGTATTCGATGTAGTACGGAGGCTTCACCTGGTCCATCTTCAACCGGTCTCTGGATCGGTCGAGCTCCGTCAGCAGCGCTTCCAGCAGCACGTCGCCCTTGGCCACTTCATGCGCCTTCGCCGTCGACGTGTCTCCAGCAAAATTCTCCGGACCCTCCGCCGCGCTCGGCCGCGCACTCGCCGTTCCCGCCAGCATTACCGCAGCGAGCAAACTCGCTGCTCTCATCAATCTCCTAGGGCCGCTCACGGCTTCACCCCCGTCGAATCATCCTTGCTGCCGCCCGCCCCGCTGTCCACTCCCGGCGCCGGCAAAATCGGCGGCCGCTCTCGTCCGTGCGCGCGTTTCTGCACTTCCATCTCGCTGAACAGCATCGCCGGAGCCACCGCCGACACCGGCACGCTCCCGCTCTCCGCTCCGCAAACTCCGTTGAACACATGCTGCGTGTCGCCCGTCGTGATAATCCGCGTCAGCGCCGCTAGCGGTGTCCCCACAATGTCTACGCCGCGCACCAGTTCATCCGGCCGCCCATCGGCATACACCTTATATACAATCACCGGCAGCACCTGAAACGCTTGCGGCAGCGACCGCGTCGTCAGCGTAAATCCGCCCTGAATGTCATCGAAATACAATCCATACGGCTTCCCCTGCTTCTTCGCCTCGTCAATCAGCATCTGCCGCAACTGCTTCTCGGGAACCGTCTGGCTGCTCGACACGATCAAATTCCCCTGCCGCCCCGTCGGCATCAATCCCGGCTGGTTCCGTCCGTGCCCGTTCGACTTGTCGAATCCCTTGATCGGCATCCGCGACGTCAGAAAATTCTTCAACACTCCGTCCTGAATCACCACCACCCGCTCCGCCGGAGTGCCTTCGTTGTCGAACTCGTACGCTCCCGCCAGTTTGGTTCCATTCAGCTCGCTAAGCGTCGGATCGTCCACCACGCTCAAAAATTTCGGCAGCACCTCCTGCCCAACCTTCTTCGTAAACGTCTGTCCCTCTTCCTCATCCCTCTGCCGGTGTCCTTCCATCCGGTGGCCCAGCACCTCGTGGAAAAACACCGCCGCAGCGCGCCCGCTCAGCAACGCCGGCCCATCATAGGGCTCCGCCACCGGCGCCTTCCGCAATTCCTTCAAGTCCGCCGCCATCTTGTCGGCCTTCGCCATCAGCACCGCTTCGCTCGGCAACCCGCTCGCCGCCGGCGCCTGAAACGTCTCCACGCGCAACAAATCCATCCCGTCGTCCGCCCGCGTCTGCGCTTCCATCACCAGCCGCGCCGAAGCGCTCGGCGTCTCTATCGCCGCGCCCTCGCTCGACACCATCCGTGCGTTCGACGATCCCACCTGCAAAATCACCGTCGCGTAATAAACGTCCCCATACTTCCGAAACGCTCCCGACACCCGGCGAACCTCGTCCTCCCACGCCTTGCGGTCAAATGGCGGCGCGGTCAACTTTTCCCCAACGTGACTCTTCGGGTCGGCCTTCGAAAAATCCGGCGACTTATCCTCTTCTTCCGCCTTCACCGCCGTGTTCGTCTTCACATTCAAATACGCCGGCGCCGCCCGCTTGTACTCCCGGTCTGTTAATTCCCAAAGCACCCGCGCTGTCGCGTCTGGATCATCATGCAAAGGCAAATTCCCCGAGGTCATTCCGCTCGAGCGGCTCTGTCCGTGCGTGTTATCCAGCTCCGGCGTTCCAACGCGCATCGTCACATCCGTATTCCGTCGCTTCACCGCCGTATCCGAAAGCAGCGCCCCATAAGCGCCCGCAATAAAAATCTGATCCTGGTCATAAACCGTGTAGCTCAAAAAATAAGGAGCCGGATCGCTCTTCGCCAAGTCCGTCTTCGCGCGATTCAATTCCGTCTGCATCGTCTGCAGCATCGCGTCCTGCGAAGCTTTCGCCGTCGGCTTATCCTTCTCACCCGCCGCCCATACCGGCAAGCTCACAAGTTGCGCCGCAAGCACCAGGCTCGCCAATCGACGTCCATGTAGTTGCATAACTCCAGAAACTCCTCGTTTATTGAGGTTCACAGACAGGATGTACATAAGTAAGGTGGACTCCCGATGGTTCAACTCTAAATCTAAGTGGGGCGAGTCCCGAGTATGACGCACCGCCCCGCCCCGCGCAAATCACCCCGTTCCAAGCAGTCAACGCTCCTATTTTGGGTGCGGGAGCGAAGCTCCCGCTTTTACGGTTTCAACCCAACCACCCCACCCAACCCTGTGGCACAGCCATTCCTGTTTACCCTGAGATCCGAAGGGGCCCTTCTCCAACAACAACAATTCGCCCACCATCCCCTCACTTCCCAAATCTCTCTCCCTCTATCACTCGCGCCCCCCGCACAAACTCCCCCGCCGAAATCTCTTTCCGCCCTTCCTGTTTGACGTTCACAACTTCCAACTGGCTGCCTCCGCCGCAAACCACTCTCACTCGATCCTTCTCCACCAAAACCGT